>Ga0206106_100134_pt1 | contig 124128 bp, 90 predicted proteins | sample 1B1ome_FD_148677 | JGI IMG/M metagenome (GOLD analysis project Ga0206106, IMG submission 148677) | Enriched microbial communities from leaf-cutter ant dump, University of Wisconsin, Madison, United States - 1B110A | ecosystem: Environmental > Terrestrial > Nest > Insects nest > Nest dump...
TTGCTCCAGATACTCCAGTGCTTGGAAAACATCGGGGCGCTGTTCACGAAGGGTTAGGAGGTATTCCTCCACCTCGGCGGCGTCTTTGTTGCCTTCATTGGAGTCGAGACTCAAACGCGGGGCGACGCAGCCGAGGCTGCGGGCGGTGTCGTAAATCTCGATGGTGCGGGCACCGGCGTCAACTACAACCCCGAACGGTTGAAGCGGGTCTGGGATGAACTGCTGACCCATGCGGGTGTCACCGTCTGGCTTCATGCCATGGTCGTCGATGTGGAAAGCGGAGCCGATGGGCGGCTCATCGGGGTGGTCATCTGGACCCGGTGCGGGTTTTTCCGCATCCGTGCCCGGCGGCTGATCGATACCTCGGGCGATGCCGATCTCTGCCATCATGCCGGGGTACCATATGAAAAAGCGGGCGACATCGATCCGGCGCAAACCCTGACCACCACCTTCCGGATGAGCAACGTCGATCTCGACGCCTATGAACGGGCGGGAGGCAAGAAAATGCTCATGGAGAGGATGGCCGAAGTCGTTGACAAGGAAACCTGCGGACTTCCGCGCAAGGCCGGAAGTCTGCACCGGATGAACGCGACGGGGTGAATCTCTACGGTCGCCGTGCGGGTGGCCGGAATCGACGGCACCGATTTCGAGCAGCTCACACTGGCGGAAATGGAGGGACGCCGACAGGCGTTTGCCTACGAAGTCGGTCCTGAAAAAGTCACCCATTAGCTGGTTGGCACCGAGTGGGGCGAGTAAGGCCAATGAGGATGTAGAGGAAATTGAGCCAAAAAGCCGCCCCCTCCCGCATCCATTTACGGAAATTCCACGCTGCGGCAGCCAACAGGAGGTTCATTTGGTCTCCGATGAAGCCTTTGAGGAAACAGCGCAGGAGTCGATAGTCGTGTTTGAGGTGACTGATGACAGGTTCGATGGCGGCCCTCCGCCGAAAGCGTCGTCGCATCTTGCTGCGCTGAGTGCGGCTTTGGGTGTTCGATGGTGTCGATGGAGGAAGTATCTCTGTTCCATCAACATTGGAGTGACCTCGGTAGCCACGGTCTACGATGGCGAGTCTCGCTCGCGATCCTGTGACGGCTTCGGCCTGCTCAAGCACTTCCGGTAAAGTGTGGCCATCGTATTGATTGGTGAGATGGGCTACGGCTGCGACAATTACTCCGCTATTTTTTCCCATAGCAATGCTGGCCTTCGTGCCAAATTCGTACTTCTTGTGTTCTTTGTCTTTGGCTATGCAATAGATGTGAGGCTCGTGCAATGAATAGACTTTCTGTCGATCTTGTGGCTTCTGCGCCAAGACCCGGAGGCGGCTTTCTGTGATTGATTCACCTCCGGGGTTAGCTTTCGTTCCAGCTCCCGAATCAAAATGCTTGCTATGGTTCGCAGACGGCGTTGGCCTCGGCGTGCTTGCTTTCGCTTTTGTGGATTCTTTCGCCAACGTTGAGCCATCAAGGCATTTCGGACTTCTTTGCTGTAGCATCGTCGCAAGCGCACGCCCTCTCTGTCAGCCACCTTCCAGCAATGGCTAATGATTTTCCGATACTGTTTGGTGTCGGTCGGATGGGTGATGTTTTTCTCCTGAACCGTGCTATCGACCACCAACTCCCGCTCCTTGAATTTTCACCGTGCATCTGAGCTGAAACGCCGAAAATCACACCCATCCCTTCCTCTCCGGTTCGGCGACGGAAATAGACCAGATCGCTCGGATCACACGGCAACTCCCATTGGAATTCCTCCATCCCGCAGAATAACTGCCAGTAAGGGTTCTCCTTCCACCGTTCTACAACGCTCTCGTCACTCTGCGAATACATCTGATTGAGTAGCAGGAGCCCACCATCAGGCGCACCGGCTTCGCCGGACGTCCTTCCTCACTGTAGTAATCCGCAAACGCTTCTTCGAAGATCCCCCACGGCATCTTTCTGGCCAACTGGGTTAAGGGGTGGCGTGGATCACACTGCTCTGCCAAACTCGGCAGAAGAAACGAACGTTGATTGCCTGATAATTTTTGACGCGGCTTCATTGGAGTATCCATTTCGACCGGGTTTCTGGCCTCACATGCGTTTCCCCAGTCTTTATTTCCCCGTATAATAGCCATTCTTTCCGTTTAAATACAGGAGAAAAGCTGTTTTTCAGGAATGACTAAGATAGAGAAAACTTCACTCCCCATCGGATAGGGCGTCCGGAAATTTGGTAGCGTGGCAAAACCTCCGGACCGCAGGCCGCATTGCCGACTCCTCGATGAACCGCATCCAGCGTCAGCCATGTCTCGGGACGAAAGGCCAATTCGTGAAGGTGCCTAGCCCGGTAAAGGTCATCGGTGGTAACGTGTAATGCGCTGAAACCAAACAAAGCATTTCCCACGATTTTGAGAGCCCTCCCGTCCTCCGTGCGGATCGTCAGGCTTCTCACTTCACCACGGCGTCCACACTCCTGAGGCATGATATAGGGAGTGAAAAGATCTTCAATTTTTGAACAATAGGATCCGACCAGTGCGGAGGCTTGGCGGTCCGGATAATTTTCCCACGGCCCTAAGCCGTGCCACTCCACGGTTTCAAATCCAGCGGGAAGCGCCAGGACCAAACCGACTTGCGGAAGGTCAGTAATGTCAGGAGCGAATTGGACCGTGTTATCGATCTCGGCTTTGTCATCGTAAAATCTCCATCGGGCTCGGTGAAGGATGTCGGCCCAGGCTTGGCGTCCGCTGGCCTGATGAATCGTCTCTAGCACCACCTCACCATTGTGTTTCCGTTGAACCTTCAGTTCCTTCAATCGGAATGCGATACGATCCAACCCCAGCGCCTTCCAACGTCCGAGGGCCTTGTTTTCCTGGCCGCTCCAGAGCTTCAGACCGTCATTGTCCGTCGGTGCCCTCCATACCTGCAACCGGGGGCCTTTGGCGAAGAACTCACCTCGGGGGCCTTGCAGTGAGGATATGAACCCGGAATGCCTATCGAATTGCACAGATAGCGCACTCGTCCGAATCCGAAGAACATCGGCTGTTTCTTCGATATGTGTTTCGACTGGATGGCGTTTCTGGGATGAGATTCTGGATCGAGATTTTCGAATGGTTACTTGATCCCAAGCCAGCTCGTAGCCCAGTTCTACTCCTTGTCGTTTACGCGCCGCCAGAAACCGAACAGTGAGTAATGCTTCCGCCCCGTTCGGAATGCGCTCGGTCTCCCACGGCACAGTCACCCAATCTCTTTTCCGTGGCCCTGTTTTCAATCGCGGCAAATGTCCGTGCTGAATCACTTTCCCGTCAACCAGAAGTTCCCAACGGCCTTTGAGCCATTCTAGAGAAACGAAGTCCTGCCGGTTTTCAATCAAAAGCCGATGCTCACGCAGATCGGCTTTCACGACCGCCACCGGGCGATGAACATATTTGACTTCATGGAGTGCCGGGTGCGGAGTACGATCCGGCCAGACAAGACCGTCACAAACAAAGTTGGCATCATTCGGCGTATCGCCGAAATCGCCTCCGTAAGCCCAGAACTCCCGGCCATCGGGCAGTGTTTTGACCAATCCATGATCGACCCACTCCCAAATGAATCCGCCCTGCAAACCATGCTTCCGGTATTTCTCAAAGACTTCCCAATAGTCCGACAAGCTCCCGTTTGCGTTGCCCATGGCATGGCTATACTCGCATAGAATTACCGGACGCGGTGAACGATCCTTGCGTTCCATCCATTCCACAATCTCGTCCACCGTCGGATACATTGGACAAATGATATCCGTGGCACGCAGGCCATCGTGCCAGTCCAGCTTGCTTTGCCCGCGTGAGATCGCTCCCTCATAGTGCAGCGGTCGCGATGGATCACAACCACGCACCCAACCGGCTGCAGCGTCATGATTCGGACCGTATCCACTTTCGTTGCCCAGCGACCAAAGAATGATGGAGGGATGATTCCTATCGCGCAGCACCATCCGTTGCACCCGATCCAGGAAAGCCGCAGCGTACCGCCGGTCCTTGCAAATTGAATTGTGAAAGGCGTGCGATTCGATGTTGGCTTCGTCGATGAGATACAGTCCATACTCATCACATAGATCATACCACTGCGGATCGTTGGGATAATGAGCGCACCGCACTGCATTGATGTTGTGCTGCTTCATGAGGAGAATATCACGCAACATGCTTTCCCGTGAGATGACCTTTCCTTTGCGGTCGTCATGCTCATGGCGGTTCACTCCTTTCATCATTACGAGATTTCCATTGATGAGTAGCCTTCCATTCCTGATTTCCACACGCCGAAATCCGATACGTAACGCGGTGAACTCCTCTTTGCCATCCGGCGTCCTTAACGCAATGACCACGGTATATAGCGAAGGAGTTTCCGCCGTCCACGGAAGCACATTGGCTATCGTGGTTTGGAGCTTTCCTTCGAGGCGTCCCGCTTCATAAATATTGCGTCCAACCTCAACTTCCGTTTCCAATGCACAGCGAGAGATTCGTTTTCCGTGGGAATCCCATATTTTTGCCCGGATTTGACATCCCGGAACCGGCATTCCGTGAAATGTCGCCCGAACCGTCAGATCAAGTTTTCCTATTCCGGTTTGGCAATCGTAATCCGCCAATGAAACCACATCTTCAATGTGAATTCCTGATGCACAGCGCAGGAATACATCACGGAATATCCCACCCATCCACCATTGATCCTGATCCTCGATGAAGGAAGCATCCGACCATTTGACTACCGCCAGAACCAGCAGGTTCTCCTGGTCGAAGTGGATGGCATCCGTAATGTCGAACTCGGCCGAAAGCCGCGAATCTTTGCTCATGCCAATCGGATGGCCGTTCACATGGACATAGAGAACGCTCTCGGCGGCTCCGCAGTGAAGAACCACGCGTTTTCCCGTCCAATCTTCGGGAAGCCGGAAAATGCGAGCATACACACCGGTCGGATTTTCTATCGGCACTCCCGGTGGTTCATGAGGAAAAGGCATCGTGATATTCGTGTAATGCGGATGGCCAAACCCCTGCACGGTCCAGTTGCCCGGTAATTCAATCGAATGCCATTTCTCCATACCTTTGCCATTCAGTGCGCCAGTCGGAATTGCGTCGGGATTCTCCGCATAATAGAATTTCCATATGCCGTTGAGGCTCATGTGCCGCAGCGAACTCCAAAAATCCCCGATCCGAGCGGTATCCTCATCGGGATAGGTGCCCAGGCTGGCCCGCATCGGCAGCCGGTTGATGGCGGTAAGCTCGGGCATGGTCCATGTCGGACTTCCTCCCAATGTAAAAAGTGACCCGAGATCTGCAAGTTTGTTCATATGAATATTTCTAGCCTTACGAGCGGATGCCTTAATCAGGGATCCGCATATCGAAGTCCCGATTTCTTCCTTTCCTGCTTTCAGGATTATTTATTGGAGTCGATATCCGATGATGGCTCAGGAGCCTGCCGGGCCATTCCAATAACTCTTGATGGAGATTTGTTTTGGAGATTCAGGAACACCAAATTTTTGCAAAATCAGAAAGCTGTCGAGCAAGGACAGGCTTTCACGCGCAATGAGGTGTCGGGGCGTCTTGATACACCATGCCCCAGGAGTTACAAGCCAGTCATTCAGAAAGACTTGTCGTAGTTTGGAAAAAACTTTTGCCAATGGAATTATGCCCGAAAGTGTCAATACGGCATCGATTTCATTCTTCTGAATCCAGTGGGCCAGTTCCTTGGTCGAGGGCCAGCTTTCGTCATTAAAAATCCACAAAATCGGTTTGCGATCATAGTGATGGCAAAATGCATGATAGGCTCCCAGCCACCGATGTCCGGTTCTGGCTTCCAAAAAATCAACAACGAGAAGGGCGATATTTTTATAACCGTATTCCACGCAATGTTGAGCGGCGGTATATAATCCCTGAAAATAATCCGGACGAACGGAATCAACCGAAGGGGAATGCTGGAAGGCTCCAACTCCGACAATGGCAAAGCGATCAAATTCGAATCCTCCTAAATCGAAATTCTTTTGCGCAGGTCCCAGCAGGATTCCCCGAATCCCTTGAGCCCAGAGGCGTTTACTGAAATCAGACTGTTCTTCGTGGGTGCGCGGCAATTGAAAGTATGTCAAATCATACCCCCGCTTTTTTCCTTCCTGATGGCATTGCTCAAAAATGGATAGACTGTATTCTGAGGGTTCGGAGTCAAAAAAAGCCAACGTCGCCTTGTAGGTACTCACGGTCTGGTTGGAGAGCCGTGTGCGGTGTGCCGCCAAGGCGCGCATTGCCGGGTCCACCTGATACCCCAGCTTCCTGATGGCCCGTTCAACTTTCTTCCGCGTGCTCTCCTTAACGCAATGGATTTCCCGGACCACATGGGAAACCGTCATGGGGCTCACGCCGCAATATTTGGCGACCTCGCGCAGGGTTACTTTTTTACTCACTGACGATGAGTATATATCAAGGAGTTTACAGTTACAATAAATTGTACTGTTACAAAAACTTCCCCGTTGCGCAAATCGGAGGACCCGGCGAACATAACGTCCATGTTGACTTCACCTCCGGCTTCCACCTTGAGTGCCCGTTCGAATAAGACACCGCTTTCTTTCTCAGGAGTGGTCCCCTCTTTGGCTCAATCCGCTGATCTGGGACCGCCTCGTTCCGAATGCGGCATCGGTTGCCTGATGCCCTGGAACGGAATGCTTTATGTGCTGAATTATTTGTCGCATCGCGCCACGGACGGCAGTGGCACGGGGTTGCGGGTGATCGATGAGGAACTGCAAATGACCCGCCATCCCGAGGGAACGGACGGCACCTATGCGAACCGCTTTATCCATTACCCGTCGAATCAACTCATCATCGGGCCGCATGTGATCGACGCCGATCACGAAGTGCGCACTGTCAGGAAGCTCATCGACACGCGCCTTTGCGGCACTGCGCGGCATCTCACCGATCCGGAAAACCTGGTTTACATGCTCGGCATGGAAGGAGAGTTGTTTGAACTGAATGTTTACACTCTGGAAGCTACGCAAATCTTTGACCTTACCAAGGAACTCGACACGCCAGGAGAGTTTGGCTGTCACTTCAAGGACTGCTACACGGAGTTTGGACGCCTGGTCGTTACGAACAACGATTATTCCGAACCTGATTTTCAAGGCGGGCAAACCCAAGGCACGCTGGCGGAATACGACGGCGAAAAATGGACCGTTCTGGAGCGAAAACCTTTCGTCTGCGTGCAGGGGCGCGGGGTATTCACCGACACCATTTTTGCCACCGGTTGGGATCGCGCATCCGCCATCCTGAAAGTTTATACCGACAGGGACAAGACGTGGCGGCGCTACCGTCTGCCCAAGGCCTCCCACACCCACGACCATAAGTGGCAAAGCGAGTGGCCGCGCATCCGCGAGATCGAGCACGAGCGCTTTCTGGTCGATTTGCACGGCATGTTTTACGAGCTTTCCCCGTGGGCTTACGACGGGCATGTGTGGGGCATCAAACCCATCGCCCAGCATCTCTGGGTGCTCGGGGATTTTTGTTCCTGGAAGGGAATGCTCGTCATGGGAGCCGACAACGCTTCCCCCGCCAGCGGGCAGAACTGTCTGTGCGCGGAGCCGCAGTCCGGCATCTGGTTTGGCAAGACGGACGATCTCTGGCAGTTCGGCAAGCCGCAGGGATGGGGCGGCCCGTGGTGGGAAAACGAGGTCCAGGCCCATGAACCTTCCGACCCTTATTTGATGACGGGGTTCGACAAAAAAGTCCTGCACCTCTCCCACACTTCGGACGAGACCGTGACATTCACGATGGAAGTGGATTTTCTCGGTAACGGAAAATGGCAGAAGCTGGGCGCGGTATCCGTGCCGGCGAACGGATACAAGTGCCACGTTTTCCCGACCGGTTACAGCGCGCATTGGATAAGACTTATTTCCGACAAAACCTGCAAGGCTTCGGCGCAATTTCATTATACTTGATCCACATATGTAAGATTCCATGATTACCCCTCCTACAACCACCATGAAAACTCCACTCCACTCCAGGCAAACAGCCCTTCACGGGGCCAAATCCTCAAAAAAAATCCGCTTTCTCCTAGCGCTTTGCTCCATGGGACTGCTCCTTGCGAGCATACGCTCCGGTGAGGCTGCGACCATCCTTAGCGATGACTTTGATTCCTATGCTCAAGGCACATTGCTGGCAGGTCAGGATTGGCCTCACCCGATTCCGGACAGCCCCGACAATATTTCCTGGAGAGCGTGGCACTACGGCACTCAGACCATTGTCGATGCAACCAGCTTCGGCAGAACGGGGAATGTCTATGGCTCCACGGTGAATCCCGGAACTCCCAATAATGATTCAAGCGCGTATTCCTTTACGCGTCTGATTGATCCTTATGCGGGTAATGATACCTGGACGGTGTCTTTCGATTTTTACATCGAGTCACTAAGTGCCAATCTTCCAGCCAATATCACCAGACTGGTGAGTGTTTTTGATACGGAGGGTGCGAACAACTATAACAATGCCAACCTCATCGGCGCTGTTTTCGCACAAGAGTCTGGCGGCGTTTACACACTGGGAGCCAATCTGGGAAGCACGGCAGTTGGTGGAGCCAATCTGGTTTCATTCGGAGGAAGCGTCAATGCTGGCCAGTGGTATACCGTCTCCATTATAGGAAACAATGAGGCGCAAACTCTGAAGTTCGTTTTGAACGACGGGTCAAATAAACTGGAAATTGACGGTTTCTACAGAAAAAACACCCGGGAGGTGAATGGGTTCGCCATTGGCAGCATGGGATCGGTTATCACAGGAACCTATTACCTGGATAATTTCGAAGTTTCGGTCATTCCGGAACCAAGTGTATCCCTGTTATTCGGAATCAGCGCCATGACATTGCTGGCAATGATGAGGAAAAAAAGTGCCGCCGCCGCAAGTGAAATATCTCCGCTAAAATAAGAATGAAAAATCACCTTTTTGCCGTTCATGCGATGCTTGCAACGACGTTCCTCTTGCAAGCGACAGACACTACCTCGGGAGAGACCTTCCCGATTCCCACTCCTCCCCCGCGGATCGACTATAGCAATTTTATAGGAGAACCGGCCGGCGCGGCGAGAGCACGATGGAACAAGCTGACTCAAGGAGAGAATCTGGCCCTTGGCAAAGAGGTGGCTTTTTCCAGAAAACCGAATTACAGTCTGACCGTCAGCGATTCGGACCCTTACGATCTTACGACCGGAAAGCTTTCTTCCCGTCCGGATGACCGGATATGGTTTGCATCGGATGCCGTTGGGTGGACTGCCGCTGATCACGGTGTCAGTCTGACCATCGACCTCGGGGAGAAACAACCAGTTGATCGCGTGGCGATCCGGCTTCTGGGAGGAAGAGAGCAATCCGGTCTTGTCTTCCCGTCGGAAATCGCCCTGTTCGGCAGCGAGGACGGCGAGCAATTCTTCCTGATATCGGAGCGCCGGAAGGTGCATTTTACCGAAAAGGAACTCGTGGATAACGATCCTGATGCCTTTTTCTTTATTCCCGAAGATGGGGTCGCCACCGTGCAGCCTTTTGTGTTTCAGGTCCGCAGGACGCTTCGCTATGTCGCTTTGACCTTGAAAGGACCGACCGGCTATGTCTTTACGGATCAGGTTGCGATAATCAAAGCCGACGAATCCGTTCCCTGTCCGGGGCTTGCCGATCTCAAGCCCGTCCAATTCATTCGTAGCGGCATCTCCATACGGCCCAAGCACGAGGAGCTTGTCATCAGCACGAATGTTCCCACGCCCAATTTTTTCAGGGTCAGTGATAATCGCCCCGAGCCGGACAGGGAGACGGTTCGGTTTATTTTTGATCTGCCTCAGGGAGTTTCCGTAGCTATGGGGCCGTATGGAAAGGCGTTTCCCAATTCTGAAGCCGCGACCGGAAAGAATGAATGGATTATCGATGGTCTCTATAAAGGGGTGGGAACCCATCGAAATTTTGGCCCGTTTTACTTTGAAATCGGGGAAGGGGTGAAGCTCCCCGACGATGCCGTGGCATCCTTTTCGGTGGATCGGCAGGATTCCGCCGCAAATACCATTGTGACCCCGGTGCGCAGCATTGAGATTCCCGAGGTGCCTCCCATCAAGGATTTCGACGTCAGCCTTGCCTGGATGGAGGAGGTAGATCAGTATGATTATCCCGAGTATTTTTCGGCGTTCAGGCACTTGGGTTTCAATACGGTTGCAATTTTTCCAAGGAACCAAATAAGGCCCGACAGGTGGGAAAGGATGGTTTCCTTTGTAAAGGATGCCCGAAAGGAAAACTTTCGGATACTTTATAACGAATCGCCATTTCACATAATGTGGAATAACGCAAGGGACGTGCCCGAACTTCGCAATCAGATCGACGGGAAACCGGGCAGACTTCCATGCCCATCTTATACCGGGGAATATTACCAGAAGGAGATTGCCCGCGTTGCGAAAAGCGCGAAAGCCACCCGGCCCGACATTGTCTTTTTTGATATCGAATTGTGGCGCGGTCCCACGGTGGAAGCCAAAAACTGTTCCCGCTGCCAGGAGGCGTTTGCCGAGTGGAAGAAAGAAAATCAGGGAGAGTGGACGGACTTTTTGATATCCTTGGGAGACCGGATGGGGCGTGATCTCCACAGCGCAATTACCGACTCAGGGCCGGACGGGACGACACCGGATAGCGGGATTTACGCGGTGCATACCATGCGGCCCGTCATTCATAATGTTCACCATCTCTATTCCCTCCATCCGGAACTCATCCAGTTTGCTATGCCTTCACTTTATGTCCAGGGCGACGCGCGCAGAGTTCACGAGGTAATTCGGGATAATACCGAAAAACTCGGGTCCCGGCAGACTATCCCGTGGTTGACGTCGGGAACCAACGGTGAAATTCCGCCGCATAAGGTTGAACAAATGGTGCTCGAATCGTTCCTGAATGGCGCGAGAGGAATCGCCTACTTCAAGTTCTGGGATTTCGAGCCTATGGACTTCTACTATCATGCCCGCGCATTGAAGTCGCTCGCCCCTTACCAAGGACTTCTGAAAAACGGAAAGCTGCTTGGTGTTTCGGGAAGCAACTCCGATCTGGTGTATTCGGCGTTCGGTTCGGAAAACGAGGCGCTTGTTCTGGTCGGAAATTATCAGGCAAGTCAGAAGGCCGAGACGGCGCTCGCTTTTAATGGCAGGCAAGTCAGCGAAGCGCGGGATATTCAGAACGATTCGGATGTTGCGATTGATAAACTGGAAATTGACCCCGACGGGCATCGCCTTTTGTTGGTGAAATTCAAGGGGGAGAGTTAAAGCGGGAAACATGGTTGAACCTATGGTAAAGTCGATGAAAGGAGCAGGCGGGAACGTCGGCTTTACCATGATTGAACTCCTGACGGTCATTGCCGTGCTTGCGGTGCTGATTGCGCTTGCGGTGCCTGCTTTCCAGCGAGTGAAGGAAGCCTCCCACGCAACAACATGCGTCTCGAACCTGCGAACACTTTGCGGTGCTGTCATGGCATACGCGGCGGACCATCAGGGGAAGTTCCCGGAGGATACCAGACCCGGTGCGGCAACGACGATGAGCTGGTATATTCCCTTGCGGGATTATCTTCCGGGAGAAGAGGGTAAAAAAGTGTCGCCTTATTTCTGCCCCGCAAACCCGTCAGACTACACGGCGGGAAGTCCGAAATGGACCAACTACGCAATCAACCGATTGCTGTATCAGGATGCCTCCGGCCTCTTTTCGCCATCGCTCCGAATTTCCCAACTCGCTGGCACCAAGGCATTATTGATGGATTCCTGGCAAAAGGACGCTACTCCCTATACCACATATTATCTTCAAAGCGGTAACAGGGGAGGCTGGAGATTTGCAGACCCGGTTCACAGGGGAAGAGTCAATCTTGTTTTCACTGATGGTCATGTGAAATCCCTCCTTGTAGAGCCTCGGGTGATTGATTCTTCCGGCAACCTGGGCGAACTGCAAACGCGGTGGTTCTGGCCCGTTCAGCGATAGTCATCCGGTCTGGAAATACCAAAGGCCAAAACTGAAAAGATTCATTTGAAAACTATGAAAGTCGCCATATTAGGAACGGGGCGCATGGGAAGAAATGTCATCGGACACCTTCAGGAATGCCCCGAAGTAACAGAAATTATCGCCTGCGATATCAATCGGGAATCTTTGGAAAAAATCAGTGAACAGAACAAGGTTCGCTGCACGGAGTCTTTGGATGAAATCCTCAACGATCCTCGGATTCCGCTGGTCTTTGTGACGGCTTCCAATATGGCGCACAAGCCTCTCTCCATTGCCGCGATGAAGGCTGGCAAGGCGGTCATGTGCGAAAAGCCCATGGCGCTGAATCTGGAAGACGCCGCCGGGATGGTCGAGGAAGCCGATAAAAATGGCGTTTTCTTTCAGGTGGGTTTTGAACTTCGATATTCCCGGCTCTATTCAACCGTCCGGGAATGGATCGACGGTGGGAAACTCGGTGAAATCCGAAACATTCAATGCACCTACATTTGTTCCGAATTCTGGCGGCGTCACTCGTGGCGAACAAAGCTTGCGGGCGGAGGAAGCATGTTTGGTGAAAAGCTCTCCCATTATATTGATCTTCCTCGCTGGTGGACGGGAAGTCCGATCAGGGCAGTCTATGCCGCGGCTTCTCCCAATATCGTTTCCTATTTCGAGGTGAGAGACAATTACCATGCCACGTTCCGGTTTGAGAGCGGAGCGGTAAGTCACCTTACGTTCATGATGCCATTTGCCAGCACCTCAAAGGGTGACCCTTTGCAGGACCAGATCGAGCAGCGAAAAGATGACGGACACGAACTTCGATTCCTGATCATGGGAACCCAGGGAGCGGCGGAAACCAATGTTTTCCGCCGTCAGATCAAACGCTGGGAATATAGCGAAGCCGAAGACGGTTTTGAAAGCGAATTGGTGGAAAATCGCACCTGGAAGCCGGAGGAGGATCACCGTTATTTCCACAATACGCGTGACCAGACGCACGACATTGTTCGCCGCGTGCGCGATGGGCTGCCTCCGATGACTCCGGCGAAAGATTCCCTGGAAACGATGAAAGCCTGTATGGCGGCTGATTTATCGGCGGACCGGGGAAGTGAGGTCAGAATCAATGAACTGCGCGAAGCCACATTCTAATCTGGCAAGATGCCGGTAATGGTTTTACCAAATCCGCCGCACGCCGTAGGCATCGAAAGCTTCGTCGTTTCCCACCACGGTCAGGTTTTCGCTCAGAGCTTGAGCGATAATCATCCGGTCGAACGGATCGCGGTGGTGCAGGGGGAAATTCCGGTAGGCGGTCAAGTGGGCATCTTCAATCGACAGACGCCTGAGGCCGAAAGCGAGGCCGACTTCTCGCAGCATCTGATCAAGCGGGGCGTAGAGACGCAATTTGCCCACCCCGTCCTTGATCGCCAATTCCCACAGACTGGCGATACTGACGAGGCATGTGGCTGTCGGGTCGGCGATTGCCGCACGGGCGCAGGAGGACAGTTCCGGAGCGTCCAGCGTCATCAAGAAAAACGCCTGCGTGTCCAGAAGCAGGGTCATTCCATGTATTGCTTGAAATCTTCCAGCGGTTCGTCCCAACCCGGCAGGAGTTCGAGTTTGCCCTTCCACATTCCCAGGGGCGAGGGGGTTGCCTCTGCGAGAGCGACTTCCAGCGTCGCCACCACCTTCACCTTCGCGGACTTCAATTCCTCCGGCACCGGCAGATGCAGGGTGCCGTCTGCTTCCGGCTCCAATATCGTAGTAACTGTGCTCATGCGGAAGGATTTACCCGCAACGGCCCCAATCGGCAATTGGAGAACACCAATATGAAAAGCGAAGACCTGATCGCATTTTTACAACCGGCCCCGAACCGCTTTCACGCCGCAGAGTGGCGGGATGCGACCGGGGCCATTCAGGACATTTCCAGCGATTCGGAAAAATTGACCATCCGCACCCATTTGCCTGCCGGTATATACCGAGGAAAACTCGTCACGCAGGAAGGTGCATTCGACATACAAACGGCCATGATGGAGATGACCAGAGCGCCGGACGGAGCGCGCAGGCTCGTCGGGCCAATGGATCTCGATCACTTGCAGAATGTCATGGCCATTCCCATGTCGCTGGTGACGGTCAATGGGCGTTTCCGTGGTGGTCTTTGGTTCGCCATGCCCGGTCCGGAGAAAATCGCCGCCGGGGTTCTGACGGCGGATTTTGGATTCGAGCACGAAGGCGGCGAATTGGAATTGGAGCTGGCTTTGTCGGAGCGCGACCGCGAACGGCTCTCGTGGAATAATCTGAAATCTCTGGAACTCCGCAAAGATAACCGGCGCATGATCGAGTTGAAACCGGCTTCTTCACGCAAGCCCCGGTTTCTCACGGCAGGTCTGGAACGCAAGGCGCTTGAGCAAAAGTTGAAGGCGCACGAAGGTTTTGCCGCAATCCGTCGCTTGCTGGAGCAGCCCGTGGAAAGATGGGATTTGACTTATGAATCCAACGGAAAAACTTTCTATCGTTACAACGGCATTTTCGATTTGGCGTGTGTGATTGGTTATGCCACCGCCGACAAGGAGATTGTGGCCAAGGCCAAACAAGTGCTTATCTCTCTTTGCGAAGCCAAAACATGGAGCGGACGTTCTGACCCGCTGCTGATGGGAGGGGATAATGACCGGGGGATTGGCTATAAGTTGTATCTCGCTGCGGTGGGATGGGAATTTCTGAACGATTTCCTTTCGGAAAAGGAACGCTCGGTGGTGCTGGGCAAGGCGGAGGAATATATCGGCAAGCTGTATGATTTTACGCTGCTCCAGCGGAGCTATATGGGGTGTCCCACTCCCGACGAGCATTCGCTGGGCACGTGGTGGGGTGTTGGTATTGCCTGCATGGCGTTTTACGACGAACTGGCCATTGCCAGAAAGGCGCTGCCGTTTTTTCACGCCCTGATGGTGGACGGGCTGGGCATGTTTTCCTCCAGCGGGAAGGAACCCTGGGCGACGTTTCAACCGATCTGGCCTGCCCGGTATTTTGCCGCCGCCATCGAGTTCGGCGGACGCATCCGGGAGGTGGATGAAAGCCCGTCTTTTGACAATATGGCAGCAGCGTTACTGACATGCTTCCGCTCGCCCAACAGTCAGGAGATGCAGCGGGGCTTGCGCACGGTGGAGCACCGGACGCTGACGGCGTTTCTAAGCGCATTTCATCCGACACCGCGAGCGGGTTCGATTTACGCCGCCTTTGTGGAGGAAGAACGCTGTCAGGCGGGAGATGTTCGCTGGGGAATGTTTGATTTGCTGTATGGTCCGACGGAAGCTGTCGAATTGGCGGACTTTCCCGATGCGCCGTTTTTTGCCCGAGACATTGGGGACATCATCGCCACGGTGGGAGGCTCCAGGGAGGTGAATATCCAAATCAACAGTGGAAACCAGAATGGAACGATGAACAGTTTCCGCCTGCAACCGCATAACCGGGAGCGTGCGCGTTCCATGGGGGATTTTACGCTCAGCGTGGACGGCGATCCGCTGATTATCAAGCTGACCGGAAGTTACGGACTCTTCAGCGCACAGCGGAATGCATTGTGTTTTGAAAGTGGCTGCCTGGAGGGGGAAGGACAGTATTTGCATGGGGATATTCCTCCCGAGCGAGCCTGTTTTCTGCGAAGGTTTTGCATTAGCGAGCGGTTTATCTACGCCGACGTGAATTTTACGCCTGTCTTGCAAATAAAGCTGAAGGTTTACTATGCACAACGCACCTTTCTTATAGATCGCAGGACCGGGGTGATTGTGGTGCAGGATGCGTGGGAGTCCGCCGAACCATTGAAGGTGGGAACGCATTTGCACTGTTCGGGTCGTGTAACGGAACAGGGGGCAGGACGTTACCGGCTGACGGGAGGGCAGGCGAATACCATTGCCGGAATCAAGGGCGGAGACAAGGGGTTGAATAATGACGAGCGCGGCGAGATTCATGTTCAGGTCTTGGATGTGTCGGGAGATTGGTGTGTTCGTGTGGAAGAGCCGTTCTGGTTCCCGGCGTATATTTATGGGCTGAACGGAATGGCCGGACAGAAAATCGAAGATGCCCGCTATCCGAAGTTGCAGCGGTGGCGGCTGGAACTCAATGACCGTGTTCGTCAGGGCAATTTTCTGTTCGCGCTGAGTGCCGGGAAAGAAAACCTCACAATGAAAGGCGGACAGGTCGTTCTGCCAGAGGGTGCGGTTTATTACCTTGGCGGAGAAGCCGCAGGCGAGAACTGGAACTGCACCGCCGAAGCCGTGGCGCATGACCGGGAAACCGATCAGGTGATGGCTATCGGAGTGACCCGTTGGGCTTCGGGTAATCGTGAAATTGTATTTCGGGTGCCGGTGGATATTTGCTGCGATGAAAAAAATCTGTCGGGCGTGATTCATTCACCCGCGAGCAACCCTGTTGTGTCCGTCTCCGGTTTTGAAATCGGGGCACCGGAACAGGTGGCAAACCATCCACGCTCACTCTTCACCACCGAACTGATCTTTCGGAAATTTGCCTAGTATTACTTCGTAAGTTTTGAACCGCAGATTACAGATTTAATGAAAAAAGATTCAAAAGGCAGGGACACGCGGCCTCGCGTGTCCGGGAGTCCCACGACGTTCGCGGACGAGCGAGGCCACTCGTCCCTACCTCTTTCCTCTTAAGTAAGCAGCATGGCTCTTAACCGCACAATCTTAACCTGAATGGAGAATATGATGAATTTTGTCGTAATTATGACGGACACCCAGAACCGGGACATGGTGGGAGCTTACGCAGGCCACCCTGTTGACACCCCGAATCTTGACCGTCTGGCTGCATCGGGGGTTCGATTCAACCGCGCTTACACCACCTGTCCGCTATGCACCCCCGCGCGAAGCGCGATCTTCAGCGGCACGCACCCGACGGTGAACGGCGCATGGTGCAACAACGTCCCCCCATACCCCACCTTTCCGCTGATGGGGTCGATCTTCCGCCACTATGGCTATCGGACGGCTTACACCGGCAAATGGCACCTTGATGGTTCCGGCTATTACGGAGACGGAGAGGCGGGCGGCGGATTCGAGTCCGACTGGTGGTATGACGGGAAGCGCTATGCGGAGGATATCGGGCCTGCCATGTTTGCCGCCTACCAAAGCTGCAAGACACCTGACGAGCTTCGCGAAGCCGGATTCACCCTGGAAAACATCTGGGGACATCGCGCCGCCAATCGGGCGATCCATTTCCTGGAAAGCGTGGGAGAAGAATCGTTTGTCCTCGGCGTTTCCTTTGACGAACCCCATCATCCGTATGTCGCGCCGCCGGAGTATTGGGAAAAATTTTCCGACAAGGATCTGTCTTTTACAGAACGGAGCGACAAAGCCGAAGCCGCAAAGCCCGAACTGCAATCTCTCCATCGTCGGGAGAGGATGGCCGATGGTTGCGGGCTGAACCCGGACGTTATGTGCAGGTTTTTTGGCTGCAACAGCTATGTCGATCATGAGATCGGGCGTGTAATTGACGCCATTGACCGCCTGCATCCCGCAGACACCGTGGTCATTTACACCTCCGACCACGGAGATATGCTCGGACATCACGGCCTCGCCGGCAAGGGGCCCATGATGTATGATGAAATCTGCAATGTGCCGCTGATCGTGCGAACACCGGGAGGGAACCCTGCCGTTTCCGATGCGGTGGTCAGCCACTTGGATATCATTCCCACTATGCTCGACATGGCGGGAATGGAATGTCCGGAGTGCCTGCACGGCGTCCCCCTACGTCCCATTCTCGATGGAACCGCGCCGACGGTTCACGACGCCGTCATGCTGAGCTTCACGCGGTTCGCGGTCAATCATGACGCATGGGGAGAATTCTATCCCATCCGTGCGATGACCGACGGCCGCTACAAGCTTGCCCTCAACCTGTTTGAAACCGATGAGTTTTACGATCTCGCTACCGACCCTTATGAAAGGAGCAACTTGATCGCGGCCTCGGAATTCGCGGCGGAGCGAAACCGGCTCCACGATGCGCTGCTGGAAGAAATGGATCGCATACGCGACCCGTTTCGTTCCTATCGTTGGGGCGCGCGGTCATGGCGGACGGTGCGCGAACCTTTCTATGGCAGAGGTAAGCGACGCGACGCACCCCGGCGTTTTCAGTTTCAACCGAGCGGAATCGAGGCCAGGTAATCCGCCCACGCATCTTTGGCCGCGGATCTTATGTCGATGAACACAGATTTAGTGAAAAAGATTCGACAGGCAGGGACGAGTGGTCTCACTCGTCCCTACCTTTCTCCACCTGCGCCAATCTGCCTTCTGTGGTTCCTTTTTTCTCTCAAATAAAACTATTATATGAATAAGAAAAGAATCCGTTTTGCCATTATCGGGTCCGGTTTGATGGCCCAGCAGTCGCACATCCCCAACCTGCTCCAAATGGAGGAAGCCGAGCTGGTTCTTTGTTGTGACACTGATGAATCCAGTCTGGTCGAATGCCGCAAGCTGGCTCCCGCGGTGCGCACCAGCACAGACTATTGTAAGGCGATCAACGACCCTGAAGTAGATGCGATCATCCTTGCCACCACCGAACATTTCCGCGTTCTTCCGGTGGAAGAAGCCATCCGTGCGGGTAAACCGGTTTATACCGAAAAGCCCCTGGCCAAGAACCTTGAGGACGCCCGTCGCATTCGGGATATGGTCGAGAAATCCGGCCTGCCATTCTGTGTTGGGCATAATCGTCGCTGCTCGCCCGCGCTGGTGGAAGCACAGCAACTCTTTACCGCTCACATGAGAGAGCCGAAACCTTGTCCCTGGCGGTTTCGGAGAGAATGCCTTCCGGAGAGTCTCGAACAGGAGAGCGATTTCCGCTCGGTGGCCATTCATATCAATGACGACTGGTGGAGTTGGAAGCCAGTGCATGTTCAGGGGCAGAATGCCGAAATCGGCCTGTTGCTTTCGGAAAACACTCATTTTGCCGATGTGGCGTGCTGGTTCATCCAGAGCGAGCCTGTGGCCGTGACGACAATCTTCACCGGGTTGACGCTGCATCAGGTGGCGGTTGAGTTTGAAGGCGGACACCTGGCGACCATTCATTCCAGCGCGAACGGTTCCTTCGGAGCCCCCAAGGAGCTTTACATTGCATCGGGCCGGGGAGCTACCATTACGGTCGATCACATGCTTGAATTGCGCACCGCAGGGATCGAAGGAGCACCTCTCATTAAAACCTATCCGATGGTCAATGACCGACATCCGCAAGTCGGAACGGAAGGCGGTTTGCACGGGTGGCTCAAGAAAAAGGAGGCCGCCTGTCGGGAAGCCGGGCTTCAAGGCGATCCGTTACTGCAATTCACGGCAGACCCGGATAAGGGACACAAGAACATGCTGAGAGAATTCGTGCTTGAGATCCGAGGGGAACGTGCGCCAGTCAGCCCGGTAGGCGATGCGGTACGGGCGTTGGAAATCTGCATGGCTTCGATGCAGTCGAAGCGCGAGGGACGCAGGATTGAGATCTTTCCTGGTTAAACAGGCTGACTGACTATGGCCCCGACAAACAAACCCGATAGAGAACTCTGATTTACAATTGCGGTAGCGTGAATGGACTTGCCCGACTAAGGAAATTACACAGATAGCTCTTATGAAAACAAGGATCGTTAGTCTCAACTTTGATGGAACTCAAATCGCAAAGACGGGCAATACCCGAATCTTGCACCGGATCGGAGATCTGAAGGAGCTTGTCCGAAAAGCCATGAACTCCGATTTGGTCGATTGACGTACTATCAAGTCAATCGTCCACTCTGCCTCGCTCATGCAATAACCATATGAGAATCTAACATCCTTTGCTCAGAAAACTCTTTCCGGTCCATCAGACGGAAAGAGGAGCGAAGGTTTTGCTCGAAATACAGAGCAACCCAAGCGGCTTCCACCGGAGGACTCTGCCATGAAGAGTGGAGAGGGGTGGAGACATCAGTTGGGGATGTGTATTCGGGAGCAGCGCATCCTTCTCGGCTGGACTCAGCGTGAGCTTGCCGACCGTTTGCAGCAGGCTGGGTTCGTCCGCTGTGGACGCAGCCTGCTATCTCAGATCGAAATTGGTGCCGCTTCCATTCGCGGGGAGGAGATCTACTATTTTCGGAAGGTCTTCGGGCCGAGCTTCGAGCAAGAAATATGGAAGCCCTACCATATCCGGACGGTCAAGGAGCCTGAACATTCTTCAAAAGGGGGAGCGGCATGATGGCGCTCTGGTTAAGGTTGCCGTTGTTCTGGCGTTTTCAACTGACGGGCTGGGGAGCGTTTATTGCTGTCACGTTTCCGCTCAAGCTCGTGTTGTTCGGTAGCGTGGCCGACGCGATGCTCGTTTCCGCTGTTCGCGATGGAAGCAGTTTCCTGCTCACTCTCGCATTGCACCGGATTTACCGGGCTTACTGGTCGGGCAGGATCGGGCGCATGAGCGCATTGATTATCGCGAGTTGTGCTGTGGCCGGACTATTGCAGGGCGGGCTTTTCCTCATGTTCGGGCCATTCGCTTCCAATGTTGGAGAGTTGACCTTCACCCATCCGAGCCATTTCAGCGTCTTTTATGAACGCACCGGTCTGCTCTGCGCATGGAGTTTTCTCTACTTCGGTATCCGCCATGCGCTCGAAGGTGTTCGCCGGGAGTTGCGGTTGGCTTTGATTGAATCGGAAAAGCGTCAGGCACAACTTCAAATGCTCCGCGCCCAGATCAATCCACATTTCCTTTTCAACGCGCTTAACTCCGTCCATGCCAATGTTTGCGGCATCAACGCGGGGCTGGGTCGAATGATTCAATCGCTGGCGGACTTTCTACGCTTTTCCCTCGATCACAGTCGGGACGATTTCATTCCTATCGGACGCGAGTTCGATGCCATGCGGGATTACTTGGAAGTCGAGCAAATGCGCTTCCGTGGCGGACTGGAGTTCCATTGCGAAATGGGCGAGGACGCGCGGGAGGCTCTTGTTCCGGGAATTATTCTCCAACCGTTAGTCGAGAATGGCATCAAATATGGCCGCGAGACTTCCGACTCGCCGTTACGAATCCGGGTGAATGTCGCCAGCCCGGATTCCGCCTCGTTGGAAATTGCCGTGAGCAATTCCGGACAATGGCAGGAACCCGTATCCCGCGAAAAGGAAAGCCATCTCGGATTGCAGAACCTTCGTTGCCGTCTCGGGTTGATCTATCCCGAGAATCATCGGCTGGAAATCACCCATTGCGATGGCTGGGTCACAATTTCCATTCGCATCCCTGCTTTATGACCACTCTACGCCGCGCCATCATTGTGGACGACGAGGAAGATGCACGTTTTGCACTACGCGCACTCCTCAATGCGCATCCGGAAGTGGAAATTGTTGGAGAGGCCGAGAACGTCGGAGAGGCATCGCAACTCTTCCGCTCCCTGAATCCGAACCTGATCTTTCTCGATGTGCAGATGCCGAAACGCAACGGGTTCGCTCTGCTGCCGGAACTCCATCCTGTGCCGGACATCATCTTCGTCACGGCCTACGATTGTTTTGCCGTGAAAGCCTTTGAGGTCAATGCCGTGGATTACCTGATGAAACCCATTCATCCGGAACGGCTGGCGCTCTCGCTCATGCGGCTTGCTGCTCCAAACAAACGGAGAGCCAAACCGTTTGCGCAGAATGACGCCATCTTTCTCTATTCCGATCGGGAAATGCGGGTCGTATCTGCTGCGGAAATTACCTATATCGAAGCCGAGCATAACTATACGCTTGTCCATCTCATCTCACACAAGGCTATACTGGTTCGTCGGAAAATATCCGAGTGGCTACGGCTTCTGCCCGCTGAAATATTCTGGCGTGCAGATCGGTTCACGATCCTTAACCTTCCTGCCGTCAGAAGTATCCTCCCCCTCCCCGGCTACTGTTCGGAAGTGCATTTCCATCAGTCAAGAGACATAGCCAAACTGCGACTTTTCGCGTCCCGTCGATTACGCAAGATCATGCAGAGATCATCTCTGACAAATTCTTTGCAAGAGCCCAGAGATGAGTTTCGGCACATTCCCTGACTGTTTGCGCACCATTACCGGTAACTGGCTAGTCAACGGCTTCATTCACGGGAATGGAAGCTCGTTATCGCAATATTGTCGGGCCGCAGATGCGTCGGTTGCGCAGCGGCAGGAGCTGGTCACAGAATGACCTCGCCATCAGATTGCAGATTCTCGGGATGGAACATGCCACCCGCTGCAAGGTCGCGAAAATCGAAACACGACGGGTATCGGTATCCGATGATGACCTGATCTATATTGCCCGAGCCCTGGGCGTCGGTGTCGGGGAACTTTACCCCGACTTTATCCGTAACGCCCGGCATCCTTACGATGCCATTTGTAGGTCGAAAGCTTCACGGTACGGGCTTTCATCATCGGGCTGAAAGGTTGTTCCCCACAGGGAACAGGCCTTCTCCATTTTGGGTCCAGGATGGCAGACGTATGAAAGCACTACTTCTCGCTCAAGGATCACTGGATGGCGCAATGTCCGAAGGCCTCGGGATCATTGCCCGGTTTCTCTTTATCATCGCCGTGGTCGTTATCGCGCATGGCGGCTGGCAGGTTCGCAGCGGTAACGCCGACCAAGGAAAGATGTCCATTGTCGGGGGATTGCTGCTCGGCCTCGCCGTTCTCATTGCCGAAGCCCTCTTTAACGCAGGCGGAATGCCCACCATCAGTGTCGGACGATGAACCGGGGCATGATTCAAACCCACGCCGGAGACGATAGTGACGGTAAAATCTGGGGAATTGAAGGCATCAACCTCCTGTTCCTTCTGGCCGGATTGCTGATCGGCATCGGCCTTGCCCTCACGCTCTCCGGGCGGCATACGCCGATGTTCAGCATCGGCGCGGGCGCGGTTCCGTTCGGAATCGTCGCAACCTATGTCCTGACGCTCCGGCAGGGTAAACCGAAATCCTACGACACCGATTTACTTGAATCTCTCGCCACCGGGAACGGCTGGATACCGCCCGCCCATCAACCTCGCAACCCACTTATTTGATATGCAAGCTCCCAACGGCTGGTTTTCACACGATCTCATCATCTGGAACGATCTCGATAAACGAGGCTTCGTGACGAAGGGTTTCGTTATCGACGTGCCTGATCTTCGCCACGCGAGTGAACACGCTCTCGATGCCTTCTATCTATCTGTCCGGCAGTTTCTTCATACCCTGGATGAATCCACCCGTGCGCAGCTTCGCTGGTCGGTGGATTCCAACTACCGCGACGAACTGACGGCCTACAAAGCCGTTACCGATGAAAAATGCGACCCTGGCTCATGGTCCGCCATTACCCGCAACGAACGCTTCAACCGCTATTGGCTGGCAATGCAGGGAGGAAAGCTTCGCCGGGAAAAACTGGTTCTGTTTCTTTCCAAACGGATTGCGGTCAACCCTCCGGTTGGTGCGGGGAAAACCGTTCTTAAGGATCATTACCGGCGCATTCTTGCTCAATACCATGAGGCGTTTGAACAGCATGGGCGTGTAGTCTCTTCCTTGTTTGAACCGCATGGATGCGGGATTACGTCCATGTCCACGGAGGATCTGTTTCGCTATTACGCGACGTTCTTCAATCCGTCCTATCTCCGGCGCGACCATTACGATCCCATCGGACAGTTCCGGGAAGAAGAAACCATTCATCAGAATTGCTGGCATCAGGGCGTGCAGGCAGGAAAGACGTTTGGGTTTTTCACGGACGGTTTCTATCATAACCTGATTATCCTCAAACGTCGTCCCCAACGGACCCGACGAGGGATCTTCTGGGCGATCACGTCCCTTCCCTTTCTGGATTACGCCATCACGGTCAATCTCTATCCGCAGAATGTCCGCAAGGAGATCAATCGCGCGGAACGCGCCCTGGAGCGAGTGCGTGGGGATTATGCGGCTGAGGGCAAACATTCGTTGCTAACTTCAAAGGCAGTGAAGGAGGAGCGTATCAAGCATCTCGCCCAAGGCGACGTGGTTCCCTTTCTATATGATTATGTGGTTCATGTCTGGGACCCGACCGAGGACGGACTGATTTCCAAAACCCGTCAGATCGAAACCGCTTTCGGCCAGATGGAGGATGCCCAATGCTGGACATCGAATATTTCATCGGAGGCAACCACCAAGAACATATGGTTCCAAACATGGCCGGGATGGGTCTGGGGAAAATACATTCACCATGCGGATAGCGGTCTTGACGAATGGCTCGCGGACATGCTGCCGTTTTCGTCCACGTTCACCGGGCATCTTGATGGGGCTGAAGCTCTTTACGACGGGAGTAACCGCAATCTCATCGGGGTCCGCAACTTCCTCTCGGGCACGCCGCAACTGGCGGTGCTGCTTGGGATGACGCGGGCCGGGAAATCCGCATTCATGTGTGATCTGCTTTCGCAGACCGATCCCTATTATGACTTTTCGCTCATTGTCGAAGAGGGGCTGTCGTATGGCATCTGGACGCAGGCGCAGGGACATACACCCATCGTTATCCAACCGGACGGCGATCTATGCCTAAATTATCTCGATACCCAGAGTGCGCCGTTGACCAATCTCCAAATTACCACTGCCGCCTCGCTGGTTGCAAAGATGGCGGGGAATCCTGCTGACGAGGATAAGCGGAACCTTCGACTGGCTCAGATCACCCAATACATCGAACAACTTTATTCCGACCGCTTTGAGGAGTGGATCACGGAAGACAGCGCCCGTCTCGAAACCGCTGCCCGGTATGCGATGGCAACGCTCGCCTATAAAAAGGCTCATCTTCCGTTGTCCGCTACGTTTTTGGAAGCATGGGTAGAACTGCGCCACACAGCGACGGAGGACGAACGGCAAAGTCTCTTGGCTGCGCCCACAGATGCGGATGTTTCCCGGTTCATGAAGTCGCCCGACACCGAACGGTACGTGAGGAATACCGCCTTCGCGTTCTTCGGACCGGAGGATTACCCAACACACGACATGCTTCAGCAAATGATGCTGGTGGCTCCGTTTCCGGAGCATGACCGCACCGAGATCAATCACTTGGCGACGTTACTCGCCCCCTGGAACGAGCAGCGGCTCGTTTGCGGCCATTCCACCCTCTCGCTGACCGGAAGACTGGCGCATTTCGATCTGACCTACATTCCCGAATCCAATCGTCAACTGAAGGAACTCGCCGGGTTCCTCATCGCCAACTTTGGTCGCCAGCATATGATCACGCTCCCGCGCGGCAAACGGAAGCGGGTGATTTTTGAGGAGGTTGCCCGAACTCTGGACATCCCCGGTGGCGAACAACTGGTTTCAGAGTTCTACGCGCAACTCAGCAAATTCTCCACGTGGATCATTAGCATCGTTCAGCAATACAGCCGATTTCAACAATCCGGAATTCGTCCCGTGGTGTTCGGCAATGCCAAGCAGTTCTTTTTTACGCGGATGAATGATCGGCGAGATATTGAGGATGTCGCAAAGGATATTGATCTCTCTGAAACGACGAAGGAAGCGATCTCCCGTTATCCTTTACCGGAACATCTGCCTGATCAGAACAAGTACGCTGCGCTGACCTACTATCATCTCGATGTCCGGCAGCCACGTTGCGGAACGATTCATAACCGGGTCTCGCCGGAGATGCTCTTCTGTTCTTCCTCGACGGGGGAAGACTTCGATAACCGGAGCCGTCTGCTCCGTAGCCACACAGACATTGTAAGCGGAATTCTTTCTGAATCTACCGCCTCTGCTGATTCCCATTCTTCACATTCATGAAAACACTGATTCGTTGGTTTGCTGGTAGGAAAAGAAAAGCGGGCCGCGCGGCGCTCGCGTGGGGCGCGGTTGTGGCGTGCCTATTCCCGGCGTGCGCGGCGTCCCGAAGCCAGTTTCAACAAGGGTACGAGCGGGGTGCTTCCGACACGGTCAAACGCCAGTATTGGATACTGCAAGACATGCAGAAGCGGAAGGAAGGCAATCGGTCCAAACCGCGTCTCTCGCTTTATCGGATGCCTGTCACGCCCGATCCCAATGCCACGGTGAAGACGGTTCCCTATGAAATCACCGTTCCCATTTACGAATAACGCTAACTCCTCAACCCAAATCCATCACCTATGAAAAGAATCGTTTCTCTCATCCCACTGCTCATCATCTCTGCCGCTCCTCTGCTTCAGGCTCAGTTGGTCGTGACCGCTCCCGGAATGGAGCTTCGACAGGATCAAAAGAATATCTTTGATACGCTCAAATACACTTGGGAACAGGCTCAGTGGGCTGAGAAGCTCACCACGCTTCATCATACCCTGACCACCGTACAGGATCATCTTGCAACGGCCAATCAGGTGAAGCAGGCCATCGGCGATCCTGCCTCCATCGTTGGAAAAATTGATAACGGGATCTTCTCCGGCTATCTGGAGGACTCCGGCATTGTCGATACCTTGGGTGAGCTGGCGGACATCACCCGTGAAGGAGGCGATATCTCTGCGATGATTGGGCAGTTGTTTGATCCGATCCATGTCCAGTCATGGCAGGGCAGCGCGACCGATACCAGCCGCAGTTTTGACGGGATTGCGTCGTTTCGTGATCGGGATGACCCGCTGAAACGCTTCCGGGCGGTGGAGAACGCTTATTCCCGTTTTGAAAGTGTTCTCGGACGCGCCCATAACAAACGTAAGGAACTCAATCAACAGGTTGCCCGGCTGAATCAGCAGTTGAAGGGTGCCGAAAACGACGCCGAGGTGCAAAAGCTGGTCGGTTCCATCGCTGCCGCGCAGGCCGCTCTTGATGATATCGACTATCTGACCGAATCGACCGCCAGCCAGGTGCGGATGCTTCATGTCCTGAATCAGAACCGCACTCAGGCCGAGGAGGTGGCCGCCGAGGAGATCAGCCGCGAGCGCAACCGGGAACTGGCCCGTCGCGCCGCCGAAGCCGAGGCCGCCATTGATGCATCGGGCTTCAGTCTCCCGAATCGTGATCTGCCACCCGGATTCTGAAGCGTTGTTGTTTTTTCCATTAGCCCGAACCCATCCCTATGATTCCTTCACTCTCCAATCTCTACGAGGCGGCGCTTGAAATCCGTACGCTTCTCATGCCGTTCGCCTTTCTTCTCGCCGTCATCGGCATCGGGGAGATGGGCTGGAAGGCCGGATCGGATACCCGCGCCATTCTGGGGACACTTCTGAGAACCATCCTGATTGTTTCCTTGTTGGCCGGTTATCCCGCCGCGATGGAGGGTGGACAAAGGGCGTTCGCGGAGATGCGTACGAAGTTTACGGACGCCCGTGACGCGAAGTTCGTTCAGCTTCTACGCTCGCGAATCGAGAACCAACCTTCTGATTCCATCACAGACATCGCCAAAGTGGTGCCTGCCGCCATCGGTATGTTCTTTCAGGGCATCGGTCGGTTCGCGTTGCTGGTGCTGACCTTTTTTCAGCATTTTGCCATCGCTGGTCTGATCGCGGTTTCTCCGTTACTCCTGGGATTTCTCTTCTTCTCCTACACGCAATCACTAGGCATCCAGTTCGCCATGACCTCGCTGACCGTGTTGCTCTGGCACGTGGCCATTTATCTGGTGGATATTGTGATTGTCGCCATCAGCGATCTGCTTTTCACGCCGATCACCACGGGTGGACTGGTACAGACAGCGGGAAACCTGATTCTCGTTCAGAACTGGCTTCTGTTTCCGTTCATCATGGCTTTTGCAGCCATTATCACGGTGTTCTTCTATCTCGCCGTTCCGTTTGTCGCCGGAGCCATCATGAAAGGAATGAGCGGCACGACGGCTGCCCTGCAAGCCGGTGTGCAAGGCACATTGCAAGCCGCTGGGCTCGCGGTCGGTGCCGGACTCACGGCGGCTACCCTGGGCAGTTCCACTGCCGTACAAGGCGCCGCCGCCGGGACGCAGGCCATGAATGGAGCCTCAAACGCCAGCGGACGCCTCGCCAGCGATGTTTCCGGATCGGGAACGGGCGGCGATGTTCCGCTGCCCCCGCCCGTTCCATCAGAATCGTCGGACAGTGAAAGCGTTTTCAACCCGGCTAACCCGGCAATGGTAGCCCACCAAACCGCACCGAATGCCTTCGCCGTGGTGGATCATGACAAAGGAACGGTTTCACATCATCCCGGCAGCCTTTCCACGCCCTACGCAGCGCAGGCCGCTTTCAATGCGCACACGGCCAAAGCTCAACCTCTGCCGCAGGATTCGCCCCTCGCCACCCGTAACCTCTGATTCCATGAAATTATCCGCCGTTACTTCCATCACCAATAATCTCGTTGCCGCCCGTTTCTGGATGGTACTGGCCGTGCTGGCCACCGCCGGTGCTGTCGTAGCGCCGTATCTGACCATCACCGCCATGAAACAGCAGGAAAAGGTCGTTATCCTTGATCCGGGAGGCACTCTCATCTACGCGCCGCTGCTCGGCTTTGAGGAAGCAGGAAACCTTCATGCCTATCATGTCCGGCTCGCTTCCCTGGCTTTGTTGCAACGAAATCCTGTCGGCCCGGACTTATCCGATCTCCTCAAACGGATCTATCTCGAAGACCCCGCCCGCAGAAAAGCCGCTGCCCTTTATAAGACCCAGAACCCGGAGTTCAAGGAGAAGCAGATTCATCAGAAGGTCGAAGTCACCAAAATCGACATTCTTGATACCCGCAAAATCAAAGACGGGATGGGCCAGTCGTATGAAGCCGTCAGCGTCCGGACTGAAGGAAGCCTGATCCGGACCGGAATCCTCAAAGGGCTGGAATTCCGCGAACCGGTCCGATTCCGGATTGAGTTCCTTTTCATCCGCAACCCCGACCTGTTGGGCAACGGGCGACTCCCGCTGGTCGTGCAGGATTTCAACTACACCGAGAAGCCTCTATGAAATACCTAGTCTTGTCATTACTGTTGGCGGTCACGGCCTATGCCGCGCCGATCACCCAGAAGCCGCTCGATGAGTTTGTGATCTACAATGTCCCGGTGGCCTTTCAGTCGGGAACCACAACCATTCTATTTCCTTCCGAACTCTCCGGTCTTTACGCAAAATCCGTAGCGATTCAGGAACAGGAGAACGCGGGCTTCGTCATCTCATTCACTCCGGGAAACTTCTATTTCACCATCCGGGCGCTGAAGAAGGATGCCGAGGATCATCTGACCGTGATCTTCAATCGGAAAGCGTATGTCCTGCATCTGCGAGCGTCGGAGAAGCCGTGCTTCAATCTGACGTTCTATCAGGATGAAGCCAAAGGGAAGAAAACCAGCCGCGTCCTCCCGGAACGGTTGCTTTCCCTGATGGACAAAGCAAAAGCCTATCCGCTATTTGCCCGGAATCATCCGGACGCACTGGCCGGGGTGCTTCATGCCGTTCCCGAGATTACGAACTACTATGAGGACTTCAATGTCCGCATCCGTGACGTATGGCGGTTTGAACAGGAAGATACGCTGATCTTCCGGGTGGAACTGGAGAACACCTCTGAGCGCCCCATTTATTATAATCCGCAGGATCTGGCCATTCGTCTGGAGGAACGCATTTACACGCAGTCACTCGCCGATGCGTCCGGCGTCATGCCACCCAAGTCGGTGACCCCTGCTTTCTTTGCCATCACCGGCAACGGACAGGGTGGCCGCAATCACCTGGCTCCTGAAAACCAATGGAACGTGCTCGTTGTCCGGGCCGAATCCCAAACTTCCTATTCCAAATGAATCTTCGCACTCTCTGGACTGAACTTTTCCATAAACCCTCGGGCAGGTTGATTCTATTCCTGCTGGTTGGTGGATTGCTCCTCGCCTTCCTTTGGCCCCGTAAAGGCAGCCGTTCGCCGGAACCGGTCAATACCTCCGTCCCCGCTCAGGCAACCAGGGCGACCGGCTATTCGTTCAACGAAGACATCCCGGAACCGACCCGAGCAAAAGCACCCGTTCAAGCTACGAAGGAGCCGGAACGCCCGACCGTTCGCCCCACGCCGACACCCAAGCCACCACCTCCCATTCCGCAAACAATCTTCGCCACCAAGGAAGTGCCCCGCAGTGAAAACTACCTTCCCTTCGGACGGTTGTTGCGTTGTGAACTGGTCAACACGATCGATTCCACCAACATCACAACCCCGATCATTGGCCTTATCACCGAAGACATCTGGCACGATGGCCGGTTGATTGTTCCCGCAGGAACGGAGGTTCACGGCATCGCCCAGAAGAACGCCGCCCGCGAACGGATCGGCTCGGAGCAGCAGTGGATGCTGGTCTTTCAGGACGGGCGGGAATTGCCGATTTCCGGCACCGTTCTCGATCATGCTCCCGATGGCAGGAACCCCGATACCTGGGGCGAAACAGACGGTTCTGCCGGACTGCGAGGCTATATGATCGCTTCCGACAAGTACGCGGAAGCCATTCTTGCTTCCATGATTTCAGCTGGAGCCGGAGCGTTTCCTTCCACCATGAGTATGATTTCACCGCTTGCCGGCGGAGTCACGCAGACTCAGGACGGTGGCCTCTCGGATGCCATTTCCGCAGGTATTCAGACAGGCGGACAAATCTATGCGCAACGCCTTCTGGAAAAGCTCGAACGCGATCCCTACTACGTCTGCGTTCCTGCCGGGACGCTCTTTTATCTCTACGTCACTCAAACCGTGAATCTGGAAAAGGCTGCCGCTGGCCTTTCCTCCTCAACCCAACCCGCAAAATGAAATACCTCGTTTCCATTCTTGCCTTGTGCCTCTGTTCCGCGTGCGCCACCCGCAAACTGGAGAAACCGGACCACGCTTCCCCTGTGGCCAAAACCACAGTCGCCCGGAAGAAGGCACCAGCCGTGCGAACACCGGAAACGGTGAAAGCCTACCCGGTAGGACGCTACAGCGATCCGAATTTCCCGGACACCATGCACGAGCGCCATACGGTTTACCGCCGTGAGCAATCCCCGGACTGGAATTATCTGCCGGAAGAACCTTACGCCCTTCCGATGGGCCCTGCTGTAGCGAACTCCAATCCCTCCCCCTCGTACTACGTGAAGACCGAGAGGGAGATGATGAACGCCCAGCAACAGGCCTATGCGGAGGCATTGCAGGAGCAGAACCGCGTCATGAAGAAACGGATCGAAGCCTTGCAGCAGGAAGCAGGCAAGGTGCCAGAGCTTGAAGAGCAGATTGACGGCCTGAAGAAACAACTTGATGCGCCGCCATCCCAGCCACCGCCCGCCGTGCCAAGCCAACCGGAACCCGCCGAAGCCGGGGAGGCAATGGATGATTTCTTTTCCGGCAGAGAGATTTCACCGCTGCCCGTTTTCGGTGGGGATCAACTCACCGCCCCACTTCGAGCCATCGGATGGCAGAGAATCGTCGTGCTACTCCACGCTCCCTTCCTTTGCCACCAGGAATTCGTCCCTCTCACCAAACCCATACCATGAATCATACCAAACCCGCCAACGTCACTATCACCCTTGATGAAGATACTTTCGGCATCTTCCGCGAGGCGTCTGAGATCGTTGAGAAAGCCGGAATCCGCGTTCCAACCAATCAGCTCGTGCAAGCCATGCTCAACGCGGAGAGCCAACGGCTCAAACCGCGCAAAATTGCCCAACGCTTTCTGAAATCCGTCATCGAGCAAATCGGCGGTCTACGCAGCAATGTGCTTGATGACGAGGACGATCGAATTCCTGAATTCAAGCCCCTCTCAGCCAAAGACTGAACCTTCCCGCAACGCCGTTCCACGAAGTCCCAATTATCGAATCCCAACCACCACAAAACCATGGCAATCACATCACCCAAAAAGAAAGAGGAGCTGGCCAAACAGTTCAAAATCAATCCGGAAATCAACGCCCGACTGGAAAAGTTCATGAAGGAGGAACCCGGCCTGGTGCAATACATCAAAGAACTGCCCCGCGAGCAGTTGGAGCGGAAGTTCCTTCTCCGCAAGATGCAGGACCAGGAACAACGGCAGAGCTACAGCGTCAAGGTGAAGGAATGGCTCGAAAAGCCCGAACAGGCGGATCTCCTCAAAAGCATCAAAGCCACCGTCAGCCCAAACATGAAGCCGGAAACCCAGCAACAGGCCGTGCTAACCCAGGCCAAGAACTACATCCGCAACAATAAAATCAAACTCGGCTGATCCACCGATGCCGTGTGCCGGACCTTAAACCCGGTACACGGCAGGTTTCAGCCGCTTTACTCCGTCTCATTCCAATGTTCACCAAGCCATGCCACAAAAAACAAAAAAAATATCCACTGAGAACGCCGAATTTATCCAGATACGGGAAGCTGCCGAATGGTTGGGAGTGCCGTTTTCCTCTTTGCGTCAATATGTCTCCCGAGGATTGCTGCCTTCATATAAGCTCGGCAGGCACCGGCTCTTCCGAAAGCGCGAACTCCTCGAAGCCCTCCGACAGTCCACCAAAGCCAGCATCGACGAAATCCTGAGATGATTCCGGCATTTTGGTGCCAAGCCACCTGCTCAGATGAGTCCCACACCGCAAGTTGTGAGATGGCATCACATTAGCCGGAAATGGATGCGAATCGGATACAAATGGGTATAAATGGATATTAGGGTATGCCCATGCTTCCATCTCAAAGAACTAACCGAGAGGATGATCTACTTGCTGTCGGCAAAGGGTGCGGCACTCGTTATACACCGAAAAACGTAGATTAAAAGCCTCTCGCGGTTCATTCGATGCCCGATCATATAATGAAATATGCTGAATATGCCGGTGGAGAACCGCACTGGCCCTTATGGGCTCATGCAACGGCTCACAAAGGGCTTAATGGACTCAGTGCAGCCTACTCCCGAAAGGCGGCATCGGTTGTCATCTTTATGCGATCAGACGTTGTACAGTCTCGGGCGTGAAGGAGAACCACTCATTGCCCTCCGCTTCTGTTACAAGCTCACGGTAGTGTTCAAACAGCATTTTCGGGCTATTCCCGGCTTCCAGCGCGACTTGGGCAGCGCTTTTCGTGACCGCCATGCGATAGGAGCAGAATGAATGACGCAACCCATTGTGGACCAGTTTCACCCTCGGCTTGCCTTTCTCGTCATTCAACGTGGATTTTGCCGCCGCAAATAGGCGGGTAAAATGAACCTCATTCCGAATACCCGGTAGAACGGGGCCGTCTTTCTTGGCGAATGGTTTGAGCCATTGCTCCAAGGCCGGGCAGATCGGAGCCAGTCGCCTCGTCGCGGTCTTGGACTTGTCCCGGCCAACCTCGACATAGCCTTTCTCGAACCAAATGTCCTTCCATTCCAGTCGCAGGATTTCAATGCTTCGCAGCCCAGCAAAACCCCCGAGGGCCACGAAGGGTAAAAACCGCTCGTCCACATAGCGGAGCAGGGTGGCAAACTCTTGCGGGGTGTAAATGCCGATTACGCCGCCTTTCTTGCCGTCATGCCGAGTGGCAAATTCTGCTTCGGTTTGTTCGCCACGTGGTAGGTGGTTTTTGTCGCGAGCGTAGGAAAACAGCGTGACCATCGCCATGCGGTAATTGTTTTTCGTACGATCTCCGGCGTTATCCATCCCATCAAGCCACTTGTCGATGTCATCGGCGCGGATGTCTCGTATCTGGCCATGAAACGCCTTGGCTGCCCGGTTGAGCTTCGAGGTCAGGTCTTCTACGTAACGCTTCGATTTTTTGCCTTCGATGGATGCCAGATATTTCGTCACCAGATCGGGCAGGGTGATTGGCTGCAACGCACCACGACGTTTTTCCTGTTCCTGGTGTTTGGCATAAAATTCCGCCGCCTGGAGAATCGACACACCATCCAGAATTTTGTGCGCCTCGACATACTGCCGGGCGACTTCCGTGATGCTGACATGCAACGGCTGCAGCATTTCCACCGCATCCGTAATCGCCATGGTTTGTTTGAAGGTGAACGAGGATACGTGAATCTTGCCTTCCAAAAGCTCCGGGATGAGTGCCTTGGCCCGCTTCCGGGCGTCCGCAAGATTGGGCACCCGTTCCCTTTTTCGTTCGCCTTTGGCGAAGTAGGTTACCAGATAACTTTCCTTGCCACGACGGGGGTTGAGATAAATCGGAATTTTCACGCCCCGGCTTTCAACGACTTCTACCGGACCGCGTTCGCTAATGGGTTTGGGGGTGGGTGTCATAGTCAAATCTCCTTCCAGACACCCATTTGACACCCAGAGCCAAAAAATGTCAACTACTAGGGTAAAATCAACGTATTCGAACCCTGTATCGCGCACCATTTTTCTATCCATTAAATCTCTGATTTCCAGAGACTTACAGCCGGAAATCATGGGTCGGGGCGATCCTGTTCGGGGTGAGAGGATGCTCTCAGTCTGTCCATTGGATCAAAAGCAACCGTTCGCAATTCGCCTGTATCAAAGCGGGCAGAACTTCATGGGGGATCTCAATCTTTGGAATGAGGTCGAGAACCTTGCTGGTTGTCGATTGGAGGTGCCTGACGGCAATCGTCGGGTTCAGGCCTGCGTCCTGGAAAAATCGTCTCCAGTGCCTGGCTGTAAGCGCCATCGGATTGCGCTCTTTGCCGATCTTCATCGCCATCTCCTGGCTTAGCGTCGGATAAGCCTGCGTACTAACCAGATCATAAAGAGGGGCAAGCCGGGCAGTGCCGTCCTGATAGAGGAACGAAAAGTTTTTCCCGTGGGCGTCGTTGTTCCCGATCAGGTAGTTGAAGATCACCGCATTGAAAAGGCGAAGCACATCCACGCCCGGAACGGAAGAAACCGTCCGTACCAGCTCAAAGCATTGCTTCAAATTCGGGCCGCCCTCCTGCTGGTATTTGAGTTCCGGAGGGATTCCCAGTGCCTGACAGAAATCCTCCTGATGAATCCGTTGGGGAAAACCTTCCGGTACCGCGTGGCGGTCGTAGCGCTTTACGAGTAGAAACTTGCGTCCGTCCGCATCGTCGATCCGAGTATCGGCCACGTCCAGCCCAGCCAGTGCTGCCAACCGCATGCAGAAGCATTCATTTTCCACGAGATGCTCGAAGCGGGAGCTTTCGGGCTTGAGGATATGCGTGCTGGGGGCTCCATCCACGGGTAACCGGTAGTCCCCATCGGGACCAAGTGCCAAGGCCAACTTCCCCTGCGCTCCGGCCAGCGACAGCCGCACGCCCGCCTCTCCGGCAAGCAAGGGCCGCCGGGGCAACCCGGCAATCAATCCCGCCAGTTCGGATTCCGTCAGTTCACGATAAGAGCCGACTAGCGAACTCAAAACGGTGCCGGGCGGCACCAACATCACAGCCCCGGCACATTCTCCACCGATCCGCTCAAGAATGGCGAAGTCATTGCGACTACTGACTCCCAGAACCTTTGCGATCACCTCCCGGCTCTGCTCCTCTGGCAGAAGCCCTGCAAAGAAGGGGCGGCATTCGTTTCGCTTGAAAGGCTCTTGTTGCAAGGACAGCGAGTGCGATAACGGGACGGCATCGCGCAAAGCCAACCACTCCTCCGAATAGCGGAACCAAAGAGAGCCGAAGTCATCCTGTTCCAGCTGTCCGACCCGTTGCTGATGGAGCAGGACATCAAGGAAGCGGGCCATGCGTTATCGCGCCTCCCTGAGTTGAAGCCGAATCTCAAACCCCAGGCTTTCCGCCACCTGGATCACCTTTCCAAGATGACAGGACGCCTTTCCATTCTCCAGGTCGCTGATAAACCGCACGCCGGTTCCCGAAGCCAGAGCGAGATCCGCCTGCTTGAGCTTGAGATCTTTACGCCTTTTGCGAAGGGCCTGACCGATGGTTTGAGTGGTCATAGATTTTTCCCGATAGGGAATATTTGCGAGGGATGACTTGAAAAGGCAAGAAAATATTCCCGATCGGGTTGATTGTGCGATCGTATCATCACACTGCATGATATATTCCCGTTCGGGAAAATATTCCGGTTGCTTATCACCGGCGGGCGGCGTATCGGAACCACCCAGAGCGGCTTGACATTCGCCTCTGTTTCCGGAATCCTTTAACAGGTTAACAAAAATTAATCACAGGTTAAAAATGAAACTCAAGCCCGTGCAATCCCTCCAGCGTGGACTCGCGCTTTTGGAGCATCTTTCCGAGAGGGCCGATGGGGCCTCCCTCAAGGACCTCGCATCGCATCTCGGAACGTCGTCGGCTGCGACTTACCACCTCATTCTCACACTGGTGGAGAGAGGCTACGCGCGTCGTCTGGAGAAGCCCATCCGCTATACCCTGGGTGAACGCTGGCTGACCATCGCCGCCGGTCAGGCCGCCAGAGAGTTTACTTCGGCCATTCATGACGAAATGCTCAACATCGCCAGACGTTTGCCCGGAGTGGGCGTGCATTTCTCGGAGCCTATCGCGGAGAGCATTGTGGTTGTCGCCCATATCGCTTCCTCGCTCCCGGATTACATCCAGCGGGAAAGCCGCCACGTCCTTCCTCCCTATGTTTCGGGCGGAAGCCTCGCCCACCTTGCTTTCTGGCCCGATGATGTCAGCGAAACCTATCAGAACCGGTATCCATTCAATCATTACGGGCTCCCCTTCTGGCGCACCCGGAAAGCTTACGAAAAGGCCCTTGCCACCATGCGAAGTGAACGCTTCTTCCTGATGCCGGAGGATTCCCCCCTCAAGTTGAAGCTTGCGATGCCGGTTTGTCGCGCCGGGGGCGCCATCGGCGGCGCGCTGACGTTGCAATGGAATCAGGATAATCTCAAGAAAGTCCCCGGTGCGCGTCTCGAACTCATCAATACCGCACTTCAAGCGAGCGCCGCCCTGCAAAAGCGACTGGGGTCCATCAATCACCCTGATCACAACCCTCCCAATTCCTTATGAGCACTTCATTGCCAGTGATTCTGGAGCCTTCCCGTTCCATCCCTGTTGACTCCAGCTTTGATGTCGTCGTCGTTGGCGGCGGCATCGCCGGAGTCGCCGCCGCCATTGCCGCCAGCCGCCAGGGGGTCAACGTCGCCCTCATCGAAAAGCAGTTCGGGCTGGGGGGGCTCGCCACCCTCGGCCATGTCGTCAAGTATCTCCCCCTTTGCGATGGCTATGGAAAGCAGGTGATGGGCGGCCTGGCTGAGGAGTTGCTTTACGCCTCCGTCGTTGAACTGACGACGCCCGTTATCGCCGCGGGCTTTACCCCGGTTCCATCCTGTTGGAAGGATGAAACCGCGACCGGGGAGCGTGAACTCAAACGGCTTGCCTCAAGCTTCAACCCCTATGCCTTCCAGATGGAAATGGAACACCTGATCGGGGAAGCCGGGGTCACGCTCATGTACGACACGCGGCTCTGCCAGATCGTAAAGGACGGGGCGGAGATCACCCATCTCATTGTGGAAAACAAGAGCGGCCGCCTTGCCTTGAGGGGGAAAACCTTTGTCGATGCGAGTGGCGATGCGGACCTTGCCCATCTCGCGGCCTGTCCCGTCGAGATCTATACCCATAACGTACTCGCAAGCTGGTACTATGAAATCAGGAACGAAAAAGTGAAGCTCCTCGTATTGAGTAACCGCTATGACAAGGAGCACCGGGGCGGAAACGAGGCGGTCGGCCCATTTTTTTCCGGAACCGATCACCGTGATGTGACCCGCCAGATCGTTGAATCGAGAAAAATGCTCCGACAGAGGCTGGCGGAGAAGCAGGCGAAATCTCCTGACGTCTGCATCTATCCCTTTGCGCTGCCTTCCATCCCGGATTTCCGCGTCACCCGGCGTCTTCATAACCGTTTTTCCCTTGGTGAATGCCATCGGCATGCGTGGTTTGAGGATACCATCGGCATCACAGGCGACTGGCGTCGCCGCGGGCCGATCTACCCCGTTCCCTTTCGGGCCATCCATAGTGACTCGTGCCCCAATCTTTTCGTGGCAGGGCGCTGCATGTCGGCGGACCAGACGGTCATCGATGTCACAAGGGCGATCGGCACCTGTGCGGTTACCGGGGAGGCATCAGGCATCGCGGCGGCCATGAGCGTTAAGGACAACCTTTCGGGAAGCGCGGTGCTGCCGGTGGATAAGCTTCAATCGCTCCTTCGCAAAGCGGGCGCCTTGATTGATGAGCGGCTCGTCAAGCCGCATCCCAAGGCGGTCGAGCCGCGTGCCGCGTCCGGCGGGCATTGACCCGTAGGCGCCAGGGCGTTCGGCCCGGATGGCTTCCCGTCCCGCGTCAGGGCGCTTTCCGATACCGCGCCGATGCTTTCACGGAGAAATCGAGCCACCGGGTTCCGGCGCTGCCTTTCGCGTCCACCCCGATCCCTGCGCGCGTTCCGGTGGCCGGGCGGGTCAGGCGCAGGGCGACGACCGGCACTCCGTCGAAACAGGCGATCGCGGAGTGCCCAAAGAGCGCGAGGCTGAGGCGATGGGTGCTTCCCGGGGGGAGGCGTCCCCCGATGTTGACGGCATTCATGATCGGGGAAAAACCATCCCGGAACTCCCATACCTCGATCTCGTTGCTCCCCTCCTGATAAAGAAACCGCGCGGAAACTCCGTGGAGAATGTTTCCGTCCTCTTTCATTTCCGCCCCGGCCAGTACGGAGGCAAACCAGTCGTCGCCGGGAGGCGGCACCGGCGGGAGAGTGATCGTTGAGCTGACTTCCACGTCGCTCCGCCCGACGTCCATCATCGCGTAAGCGGGTGCCCGGGTGGCTTGGGCGGCTCCGTTGCGGATCGTCCAGCCGCCGGAATGCGTTTCCCATTTCCCTCCCGCTTCGGGGATGCGGGAGGCCAGCGCTTCGCCTTCCTTGCCCTCGAACGAATCCCGGGCGATCCCAGGCCCCTGCCCGTTTGGAAAATCAAGGCGCTTGAACACGGAAGTCGGCAGGGCCTGGATCAAATGAAAGAAGGCGAAGTGGTCAAACGTTCCCCCGGCGGCGGACGCGATCACGCCGCCCCGGGTGGCGCTCCGCAACGCCGGATCGTCAACCGCCGCGAACACCCGCTCGTCATCCACAAAGACGTCGATCAGGGAACCTTCCGTCCGGATTGAAATGGAGCGCCTTCCCGGGGAGGCCATCTGCGCCGCCGTTTGGCGAACAACACTCTCGACCCCATCGACCCGCTTCACCAGCCGGAGGGAGGTGGCGTCTTGCAGGAAATACCAGTAATTCTCCGCGTCCTTCGCGCGGAAAACCACTCCCACCCCTTCGGAAGCGGCGGTGACTTCGCAATCCCAGAAACCGTCGGCGCTGCCCGTCTCCGTCAGGCAGACCCCCGGTTCCCGACTGCGCAGGGAGCGCGAGGCGATCTCCCACCGCCCGCTCACTTCCCGCCAGGGGCCGGGCCCCTTCTCCGGCGTCCCCGGTGCCGCGCCCTCCGCGCGATCGAAGGAATCGTAGACTGCGGCGATGCCGTAATCGCCGGCCCAGGCTCCCCCGAGATCATCCACCCGCAGTTGATCCAGCGAACCCTGGGAGCCGTCGCGCGTTTTGGCTCCGACAAAGAGAGGCGATTCCGTGCCCGTGTGCCGGATGAAGCAGAGCCGGGCCTCCGGCTCGGCGCTCACCCGGCCCCCGGCCAGCAGATGAAACGCGCCCCGGCTCCGCAGGATCGTGATTTCAAAAGTGTCGGCGTTGTCGGTGATCTCCCGGACCGGCTTTCCTCCGCCCGTCGGGATGGATTCGTTGTTCCCCGGGCCCGCCTGATCGTTGTGCCAGCCGTACCCGGTCAACTCCGGATCGGGCGGGTCGGAGACCGGTGTGAAATGGATTGTCGGCCCCCCCTTCCGCATCACCTGGCCGCGGAAGATCCCGATCAGGGCCCGGCCCGGCCGCCGCTCGAACGGCTCCCGGGAATAGATCGACCACGACGGCGATGGCGACGGCTTGAAAAGACGGCTCTCCCGGATCTCCGGGCTGCCGGTCACTTTCCAGAGCGTGGAATCCACCTCGCGCCCGTCGAAGTCATCCAGAAGCCGATTGACCGGTTCCTCCGCCCGCAAGTCCCACCCGGGCATCCCGAGCCATAGCAGGCAACCGAGGGCGATCCGCAGGCCGCCGGGAAAGGCGTGTCGTGGTGCCATTCCCCACATTTCAGAGCGCCTCCAGTAAAACGCCTCCACCCGCATCGAGGGAAATCGTGCCGGTTTCCGTCTTTCCGGTGAGGAGGTTGCGGAACCGGCGACCTTCCGGAGCGGTCAGGCGGGCGGCGGCGGTGACGTCGAGGTTGCAGCAGACATAATAGCGTTTTTGCGTCCGGGGATCTTCCAGTTCCGTGATCCGGAAGCGATCGGCGTTCCAGGCGGTGGAGGGAACCGGCCGCAGGCGCAACAGGAGATCCGCATGGGGAGAGATCGCCCGGGTCAGCCGGGTGACCTCCTCGAAGAGAGGCGTCGGCTGCTTTTCAGCGTCGATCAGGCCGATCCACCCCTGCTGCGTATGATAGGTGAAATAGATCAGCCCGGTCGCGTTTTCGGCCAGCGACAACCATGTTTGCAGCCGCACCTCCTCAATGGAGGGAGCCCGCAGGCTGGTCAGGAAGCCGTGCGTCTGGAGGATGATCCAGAGCGGCGTTTCGGGCGATTTGTTTCGGGTGACCTCCCGGATATAGGAAACGAAGTCCCAGTCCTTGTATCCGAAGCCGGTGAGCGTAAAGTCCCCCGGCGCGTTCCGGAACCCGCACGGGTAGACGTCGATCAGCATGACGCGCGGTTGCGCCGCCTGGTAGATCGGATCGACCCGGTCGAGCCCGATCAGGCACGGCATGTTTGGCCGCTCCGGGTCCAGCGTGCCGAGAATCCGGGAAAGAGTGGCCAGCTTGTCTTTGAGGTGAAGATTGGGCTCGTCCACGGTGTAGTATCCGGCCAGGGAGGGATGGGTGGTCAGCCTCTCGACCATCGGCGCGAGGATCGCCTCCGCAGTCCGCTCGTCCGCCGGGATGGAAGGCTGGAACCAGTCATGATGAAGGTCGGTGAGCGCGAAGATGACCTTGATCCCGTATTCGTCCGAGACGTTGAGCAGCGGTTCGTCGCGCTCCATGATCTGGTTGGTGAACATGATCGTGTTGATCCCCCGTTCCTTGAGATCCTCGCACATGGCGCGCATGCCCTCTTCTCCGCCCACCATGTTGCCATCGACAAAAACGCCGAAAGGAAAGTACCTCTCCGGCCACGCGGCCGAAGGCTTCCATGCCTTGCGGGTGTCGATTTCGAATGATTCCGAATACGTTTCGGAACCGTCGGCTGTTTTGACCACCAGTTCGTATGGCCCGTCTGGCGCTTTCTTTCCGTTGTCCAGAAAGCCGTCCCAGCCGATTTTCCAGACTCCGGCTCCGGCCTTGTCGGCAACGGCGGTCGCGGCCAGCTTTCGCCCTTCCTTGAGAATCTCCACCTCCGGAGTGTCCGCCCCGGTATGGAAGGTGGCGGCGAGCGTGTCGTTGATACTGTCGTCGTTTGGCGAAATGACGGAGGAGGCGAGCCGCAGCGGCTTGCGGATTTCCATCGAGACGGACCATCCCCCCGTGTCGTTGCGCGATTTCAACAGGATGAGATTGCGGCCCTTGACGAGCTTGATCGGCACCTCGTGCTGCCCGATGCCCCGGGCGGTGAGGTATTTTCCGTTCACGAAGATTTCCACATAATCATCGGGCTGGAGAAAAGCGATGGCGGACGTATTCCCGGGGCAGTCCAGAGCCGTGCAAAGATAGGCCTGGGCGTAATCAATCGGCCCCCGGCCCGGCCAGAGGCTGATTTCAGCCGTCGATGAGACGATCTCCTGCCAGCGCACCTTGCCTTCGGCAAGCGGGGAATCGAATTCCCCGCTCAGGTCGGGGTTTGCGGGATCGAAGGAGGGGCCGAGCCACGCGGCGGCCTTCTCCTCGTCCGTCTGCGCCGGAAAGGGGCCGACCGCCAGAAACTCTTTCACGTAGCCGTACTCAAAAGGCTTGGCGGGAATCTCCCCGGCGCGGGCCGAAGAGATCATCGAAAAGAGCAAGGTTCCCAAAAGGAGTGTTTTCATAAAGGTCAGTTGATTTCCTCCAGCCGCACGTCGTCGAACCACGCCTGCCCGCCGGTGAAAAGATACTGGAGATCGAGCCGGCCCGAAGCCGCGCCGGAGGTGTTGAAGGTGACTTCGTACTTCGTCCAGGGCGTCGTCCCGGCGACCCAGGCGGTCTCGACCATGACGCCGGTGTGCCGCATCCGCACGCCCGAGCCGACCACCCCCTGCGTCTTGATCCAGACGCTCATCTTGTAGGTCTTGTTCGCGAGCAGATTGAGATTCTGATAGGAGTAATTGTTGACGTTGCCGGACACGGTCATCGACGCGGTTTCAAAATGCTTTTCCGCCGTGGTGCGGGGAGCCTCCGTCCTTTTGACCCAGCCATCGGCATAGCCGTCGGTATCCGCGTCGGTCTCCATCCCGGGATTGGCGACCAGATTCGAGGGAAGCATCCGGAGGAATTTGCCGTCCCCCTCGTCAAGCGGGATCGCCGACCCCAGCGGGTACACGGTGGAGGTCTCGACATCCTCAAGGCTGCTGTAAGTGCCCGGCCGGGAGGCGGAGACGGTCAGCGTGCGGGGATTCGCGCAATCGCCGTTCTGGACGACCACGTAGACCGTCCGGTCGTTCGGGTCCATGAGCGTGCTGACATAGGGATTGGGGCCCGTGCCGGTGACCGAGAAGCGGTCCTCGATTTTCTGGAGCTTGGGAACGATGCCGCGGATGGCGGAGAGGCGCTCGGCCTGGTCGGTGATTTCGTCCCAGAGATCCGGGTTGTCCTGGAGGCCCAGCCACCATTGCTGGGTGTGGTAGATGAACCAGAAGATGCCCTTGGAGCCTTCGCCCAGGGCGAGCCAATGCTGGGCGCGCACTTCCACCGGGTCCGGGCGCAGCAGATCGGACGGTTGCGTGGGGGTCTCCCTGCCGTGGGCCTGAAGGATCGTCCACATCTGGCCACCGGCGGGAAGGCTTCTGCTCTGGAGCCGGATGTCGTTCACGAAATCGCGCACCCAGCTCCCGAGCGTGGTTCCGTTGCGCACGGGGTAGGGATCGAGAACGAGGAAGCTCGGCAGGGTGTAGTCAAACATGGCGGGGCTGTCGGCCCCGTTGGCAATGACGGAGAACGCGCCACGGGTGGGGTCGAGTTCCTCAAACACCTGCAACATCAGGGAGGTCTTGAGCATATCCTGCGGGATCGCCGGTTCATCGATGACATAGTAATGACGGAAGGCGGGCTTGCCGCTCCAGGCATCCACGATCGGCCCGGCGATGGAAAGGGCGGTCGGGAGGTCGAGCGTGACCGAGGGATGGTTGAACCAGCTTGCGCTCAGGTCCTGCGTGGGGCTCATGGCCACCTTGACACCCAGGGTGTCGGCCGTGTCCAGAAGCCCGGTGGTCCGCGCGACGCCGCCATTGGTGATCATCACCCAGTCCATATTGGCGCTGCGTGTCTTCATATCCGTCGCCATGGTGGCGAAGGCGGTGCCGCTCCAGATCAGGTTTCCATCCTCAAAGAGACCGTAGGGCAGGGTGGGTTCGACCGAGGCGTTCGTCCGGGGAACCAGTTCGATGACCACCGTCGCATTGGAGAAGCCGGTCGTGGCCGCCGTCACGGTGGCATCGCCCGTCGTCATCGCGTTTCCCGCGACATAGTGAATATAGGCCACGCCGTCCCGCACCGGCGCGGGATTCTGGCCCACCAGTTGCCCCGGACCGGAAAGGCTGAAGGTGATGCTGTGGGTGTCGTTGAGGCACGGGTTGCCCGCCTTGTCGGTGATGCGCGCCTCCAGGACCACGATGCTCTTGCCGTCGCGGTAAGCCTGCCACGGATGGCTCAGAAGCAGGAGTTCGGAGGGAGCGCCGTACACGCCCGCCTCGTTGATCGAAACATCGTCGATCCAGGCCGTGTCTCCGCTGTTGAGATTCCAGTAGACGTCGAAGCGTCCGGTCAGGTAATCGCCCGGCACCGTGAAGTAAGTCTCCGAGAGGCACCAGTCCCCGGTGTAGCTCAGGTACGTCCAGGAGTTGATGGTCTGGCCGTAGGTCGGATTGGGTGCGGGGGTGGGGGTGATCTGGCAATGGCGGATGTTGACCCCGACGTTCTTCGCGCCCGCCACGCCCTGTCCCTTGGCCCAGAAGCGCATCACGTACGTCGTGTCGGGCAGCAGGGTGGGCGACGCCGGGCTGGGCGAAAAATAGACGCCCCCCAGCGGACCGCTCCGTTTGATGGAATAGGAACCGCTGCGCTTCACCGTTGAATCGCGCAGACTCGTGGCGACGCCGCCCCAACCGGTGACGGAGGCGCCGCTGGAATCCTCGAAGGAGCCGTTGGCGACCAGGTTGACATCGCCCGTCTGCCCGAAAGCAGCCAGCGACAAACCGCAGAGAACCATCAGGGGGATCAGTGATGTTTTCATAGAGGGGGGGAAATGGGCCGGGCGAGCGCTCCTCCGGGTCACTCAAGCGTGAGAGGGGATTGGCTCAACGGCTGACCCTTGAGGTCGAGCACGCTTTCCACCGGCGCGGAATTGTCTTTCACCACGATGTCGGAGACGCGGTCGAGAGCCTTGGCGTCGAGCCGGATGGCCGGCGGTTGCGGGCTGTTGAAGCGGTTGCCTGTCACCAACACATTGCGGAAGCTTGAATAGACGTCATCGGTGTGGGGGTCCTTGAACGAATCCCAGCGAAGCAGGCACTTCACGTCGCCGAGGGTGTTGTTCCCGATGATCGTTTTCATGTCCAGTTGCCCGAGGCGGCTGTGCTGCGCTATATCGTTGATGAACTCCACGAAGGTATCCGCCTTTTCCACTTCGTTCCCGATGATCCTCACCCCCGCGGCGTCGTAAACCGTATGGGCCTGGATGTTGGAACGCCCGCGCCCGGTGACGGTGATCGCCGTTCTCCAGTTGCCGGGAAACTTCGAATCCTTGATCAGGACGTTCGCGGCCGTCATCGCGATCCCGCAATGGCCCGGCCCCTGGAACTCGCAGTCCGCAAACACGACATACTGGCAGGTGCGAAGGGTCGAGGAGTCGTTGACCATGTCGTTGTTGGTCAAGAGCAGAACCTTGTTGTGCTGCACTCCCGCGCCGAAGTGGCAGTTCAGGAAGCCGGCGTTGTGGACTCCGTCGAGATAAGCGCCGTTGGCCCCGTCAAGGAACCGGCAGTTGCGAAACCAGACGTTGTCCGACATGGAGGTGGCGTTTACCGCGCCGGGGTGGCCCTTTTCCGGCACGCGGAGATTCTTCCAGACGCAGTCGTCGAAGAGCAAATCACCGCAATTGCGGAACATCATGAACGACTCCGCCTCACCCAGCCCGTCAAACGTCAGCCCCTTGAAATAGAAGTTGCGCGAGGAATGCTGAAAATCCTTCCCCTCCACGTAGCCCATGCTGGAGACGCCGAAAAGCGGCTGCGCCGATTCGATCACCGCTCCATCGGAGATGAAGTGAAGATTGCTCCGCTTCTGGATGAGGATCGCGCCCGTGTAGTAATAGTAATTCGTCGCCTTCTTCTCGGGCTCGGTCACCACATAGGGACTCCCCTCCTTCGGGAAATAGAGCGTGCCGCCCTCCGGAGGAAGCAGGTCGAGGGCTTCCTGAATCCCGGCGGTGGTCGAGTCGGGATGCTGTTTGCGGACGTCGGCCACGTTGATGCGCGGCTCCGGGGAAACGATCGGGCCCTTGAAGGCGTTCGGCGATTGGGGGTTGTAGAGATGCTGCGACCACCAGGTCTCGACATCCTCGTCCCAGCCGACCCCGTTGCTCGGCACGCCATCGCCGACCCGTGGCTCGACGACGAACCGCGCTTCGCTGATTTCGCTCTCCTGATGCGCGTACGAGAGAGCCTTTGCCTTGAGCGTGCAAGGGCCGGTGAGGATGAACGGAGCCCGGTAACGCGTCGAATAGCGGTTGGGTTCGGTGCCGTCAGTCGTGTAATAAACGGCCGCGCCGGGCGTGGTGTTTCCCAGCGTCACGTGGAGATCGCCCTTGAACGTGCCTCCCCCCGGGGTGATCGTCGGTTTTTCCGCCCGGGCCACCTTGCCCGAAAGCGGAACCAGTTCCACGTCGTCCACATACGCAACGCCTCCCTCCGGGATGTCGAAGTTGATCCGGATCTGTGCCGCACCCTCCGCCTTGACGGGGGTGAGCGTCGTTGTGTACCGGGCCCAGTCGTTCGTTCCTTCGATCTTCTCCGTCTCTCCCAGTTTTCCGCCGCCGGGCGAAATCTCGTAGGCCGCCACGCTCACGTTGTTGACGTTCTCCGTCTTGACCCGGAAACTGAGTTCGTACGTTTCGCCCTCAAGCAGCGCGGCATTTTCGTAAATATAGCTATTACCCGGCCCGATCTTCATCGCCACTTCGCCGGAATGCTTTTCCCCGGTGGAACGGGCGATGTTCGGGCGCGCGCTCCAATCCTGAAACTCGTCGGGCGTGTACCATGCCCGGTATTCAAAGCCGGGATTATAGATCAGGTTCGGATAATTCCGTTCCCCGATGGGCAACTGCGCGGTCACGGTGTCCGCGGCGCAAAGGGTGCCGCTCAGGAGCGAAGAGAGGATCAGGGAAACAAGAGAGGAGGGGTTTATCATGGGATTTGGAAAAGGGGAGGAATTGCGGCTCCGGGCGATCTTATTTGCCGGAACGCTCAAGGGCGGCCCGGAGCGCTTCGATCGCGCGGTGGTTTGTCTCAATCAGTTTCTCCAGCGATCCGCTTTCCGGCCACCGGGTGAAACGGTCGATCGTCATGACCTCCTTCTCCGCCTGCGCAAGGGCGGAGGCCAGCCCGGGGTCGTTTTGTGCCTTCGGCTTGGCGGCATCGACCAGCGACGCATAGCGCAGCAGATCCTCGTTGAGTTTTTGCAGGTTCCGCGGCGAGCGGTTTTCGGGGGATTTTTCCTGTTCGAACACTTCCGCCAGCACCCGGCCGGTACCGCCGTTTTCGACCGGGAGCGGCCAGCCCATGATCCGGCAGATCGTCGGGATGATATCCCGGCCCTCGGCATAATCGTAAACGCGTCCCTTGGCAATTCCCGGGCCGATGAACATCAGGGGCGTGATCCAGCCCTCCCTCTCCAGGGGCGGATGCGTTCCCTTGGAGGATTGTCCATGGTCGGCGGTGAGCACCAGGAGGGTGTCGTCCCATTTGCCCATGGCTTTCAATTTTTCGCAGAACTCGTCGATCACGCGATCCGCCGTGATGGCTCCTTTCCGGTAGGGGGAGCCGGGATGCCAGATGTTCCGGGCCCATGGGAGGGTCTTGGCGTTGCGGGTATGGTGCCCTCCGCGCCCGGTATCCTGAAGATGGATGCGCAGGAAGAGGTAATCGCGCTCCTCCAGCAACCAGGTGGCGATCTTGAGGACCGCGGCATCCGGCAGGGTTTGCGACTGATCCCGGAAGACGGTGGAAAAGCCGGGTTCGAGCGACTGGTAAGCGCCGTCGTTGGAGAGAATGGCCGAGAGGCCGGGGCAGACATTCTGGAGCATCCGATGGCCCGATTCCAGAAACACGGAACCGGCCAGCATCACCGGATTGGGGACGGAAGTCGTATGCATCGCCCGCCATGGTCCCGAGAGGGGATGATCGGGCAGGGGAATCCAGGCCTCGCGAAACCGTGTTCCCTCGCTCCCCAGTTTCCTGATGTGGTTGAGATCGAGCCGTTCGATCGCGTCGTAATGCAGGCCATCCACGATCAGGAGGATCACCCGGGCGGGTTTGGGGGCCGCGGCGGCTTCTTCGCTTTTGGAGTAAGGGGCGAGGGCCAGCAGTCCCACACCGAGAGCCAGGATCAATCGTTTCATTATCATGGATTAAGATTTATTTTTTCCAGACCGGATAGGCTTGACCGGCATCGGGCGCCCGATCGGCCTTTCGCGTGATGGCGATGCGAACCGTGCCGATCTCGTGAGGTTTCAGGGGGCATTCGAACGACCGGCCATCCTCCGATGGCGGGAGGGCGGCGGCCGTTTCATCCGACGTTTCGTCCAGCCGAACCCGCGCCGCCGCCCTGAACCCGGCGGGAACTGCGATACGCGCCGAAGCGGGAGCCGATCCGGTATTCCAGAGCCGTACGATCAGGTGATCGCCCGATTCGCTTTGCCGGATGGCCGAACACGCCACTCCCTCTCCGGAGACTTCGATCAACGACGCTTCGCAAGCGCCCTTGCCGCGAAATCCGATCGCCGTGAGCGGCCTCGGCCTCGCCTGGTAATCCTGCGCGGCCTTCCAGATTTCCGCGCTTTGCCAGTCGCCGTCGAATGGCTGCAAGGCGAACTCCAGCCGGAACGGCCTCAGACACTGGGCTTCGGGCGTCTCGATCGGGGGGCCCGCCGGGGCCTGCCTCGAATTGATCGAGAGGCTGCCGAGGCTCTTCACCGCGCGCAACAGGGTCAGCGCAAGCGTCCGGTTCGGGTCGTCGCCGGGTTGAAACTCGGGCAACCCGCGTGAAAAGAGCGCGATGCCACCCCCGGACCCCTCCACCGCCGCGAAGGTATGGAGCGGGAACGTGGTCGGCTCCTCCTCGAAAAACCCTCTCTCCAGCTTCGGCTGGCGCACCTGGCGCGGCCAGCGATCAACATGGAACGCCCCGTCCGACCAGGCTTCCCCGGTCCCCGCCCCGGTCGGGAAAAGAACCCGGAGGCGGTGGTTGCGACAGGGGTTCTCCAGCGTGCAGACGAATTCCACCCTCCGGCTCCCGTGGTAAAGCGTGGCGTCCGTCCGGATCGTGAGCGTCCTGCGCCGCGCCGAGCGGCGCTGGAGCGTTTCGTCAAGCCCCTCGGGAAGCTCCATTTCCGTGATCAGCCGGAGCGTTGAGGAAACCGGCCCCGCCCCGATGACGGAAGCCTGCCTGGGAATCGCAAAGACCACTTCGTTGGCCAGGGGCGCGGAGAATCCGTAGAGATCGCCGTTGTCGCCCGAATCCTCGAACTTCAGGAGCTCGCGGAAAACCCGGCCCGTCGTTTTGTCCGTCAGTTCGACCCCTTCCCCCGGCACCCAGCGCAGGGCGAGGAACCCGTTTTCGATGGCCGTATCCGTCGGGGCCTTGAGGGTCGTCCCGTCATGGACCCGGTTGAGCACGGAGCGGTACCGGAACACCCGCAAGCCGCAGGGAGGCACCGACGGCGCGGCGATCCGAACGGGAAGGCAGAGCCATTCAAAGGTGGACGCGAAGTAGTCGCGCTGTTGCGGTTTGGAAATCGTCCTGCGGACCGCGGGCCCGAGAATCTCGACCGCCAGCCGATTCCCGGCGGCATCGCAGACATCGACACCGCGAAGGTCCGCCGGATTCTCCAGTCCGTAGCGCTTCAGCAGATCGGTGCGCCATTGCAGCTCCACCTCCACGGTGACATCCCGTGCCCATGGGAGCGGATTGTACACCACCAGCGGCAGATCCTTCGCTTCGGCCCCGGGAAAGTCCGCTTCGTCGGCAAACTCCTGCAAACGAAAATCGCAAAGGTATTCCGCGATCTCGCAGGCCGCGTCGAAACGGGACTCCATCTGCCGGTGAACCCCGTCCACGCTGCAACCGCAGATCGAATCGTGGGGATGGTTCTCCAGCAGGTTGCGCCAGGCTTCACGCAGGAATCCCTGATCGCCCTCCCGTCCCAGAGACCAGCCAAACGCGCAGAGCGGCTCGGCGTAACGCTCCAGGAGCAATTGGATTTCGTGATTGCGCTGTTTCTGGTGGATGCGGCTGCTCAGGACTCCCGGCAGGATGTAGGCCCCCACCCCGGCGTCGTGCCGCCACGTGTTGCGAAGCGGGCCGCGCACGGTGATCGGCTGCACGGTTCCGGCCTCGACCTCCTCTCCCAGCGCATCGAAGAACTCGTCCCAGCCGGTGATCGCCAGTTTGCCTTTATCAAGGCAATCGTTGCCCCAGGCAATCAGTTCCGGCAGCAGCGCGTGGGGGCGCTGGTGATCCACCCCCGCCAGGAGCAGGACGGAAGCCGCGCGCGAATGCCCGCCCCGCAGCGTCATTCGCCGCTCCAGAACCTTCTGCGCGCCTTCCCAGGGGAGGATCTGCTCGTGCGGCGTAACCCCCGGTTCATGGCCCAGCGCCAGCAGTTCTTCGAAGGTGAGCAATCCGCTGCTCATCGCCAGGTCCGCATAGCCATGGTCCTGCGGCAGCACCCACGTCAGCAGGCGGGTGCCGTCCGGGGATTCCCACCAGGCTTCCGCGACCGGGTCGGGATGCGAAAAGCCGCGCCAGATCAGGGAATACTTCAACCCGAACCCGGCCAGAATCTGCGGCATCTGCGCGGGACGCCCGAAGCAGTCGGGACTGTAGCCCACGCGCGTCGAACCGCCCCACTCCTTCATCAGACGCGCCCCGAGCTGGAGGTTGCGGATGAGCGCCTCCCCTGAAACGATGAACTCGTCCGCCAGAACGAACCAGGGGCCGATCCGGACCCGGCCGCTTTCGATCAGTTCACGAAGGGCGGCGGCCCGCTCGGGGCGGATCTGCACGTAGTCCAGGATCGGGATCAGTTGCCCGTCGAGATGAAACACCTTGAACTCCGGCTTTTGCCGCAGCAGTTCGATCATCTCGTCCACGACGCGGACCAGCCGCATCCGGAAATCCTGAAACGTTCCGTACCATTCCCGGTCCCAGTGGGTATGCGCACAGATAAAAAACCGCCGTGTGTTCGTGGAAGGATGCTCGGCCATGGGGATGGAAAGGGAGAGGGATTGTGAGGTGGGTCGTTATAAGCCGCCGGTGCGCAAAATCGGAGTCGGTCCGCCCATCATTTCGAGGGCGAGGAGATTCCAGCTCATGAAATGGATGTTCTCATTGGGCTCGCCGGTGTCGGGATGGTAGCATTCATGGATCGCCCCCGTTTTTGCCAGGTCGCGCTCAAGGAGGGCGCGCGTCTTGTTGGCCAGAATCGTGGCGTCTTCCCGGTAGCCATACCGCAAGAGCCCTTTCCAGATAAGATAATTCGCGACGATCCAGACCGGCCCCAGCCAGTTGCTCGGGTTCGCGCTTTCGACATGGGGGGCGTACATCCCCTCCTCGCCCGAGAGTGTCCGGACCCCGTAAGTCCCGAAAAAGCTGGCGGGGTTGCGGTAGTGCCCGATGAGCGCGATCGCCTGATCGGGATTGGCCAGGCCGCACCACATCGGGAGAAAGCCGGTGAACATCTGGATTTTCAGGGGCATCACGTCCCAGGAAATCTCCATGCCGCGCGGCACCTCTTCGGGAATCAGGAGGTCGCGCTGATCCTTGCACTGAACGTCCACCGTGTAGAAGAAGCGGTCCCTCGAATCCCAGCAGCGGCTGCTGATCGCCCGGCCCACCCGGTCGGCCCAGGCCGCCAGGCATGAGACCTCCCGCTCGCGCCCAAGCCGACGGGCCATCTCGATGGCGGCGCAGAGATCGGCATAGTAAAAGCAGTTGAGCAACAGGTTGGCCGATGAAAAGAATGGCCGCCCGTAGGTCGTCGGATCATTGTCCACGCCGATCGCCACGTCGGACCCCCAGACGAGAAGACCGCAGGCGGTTCCATATTTTTGCAGCCACCGTTCCTCAAACCGCATGAGACCGTCGAAATAAGGGGCGAACCAGCTTGCGTCGCCACATTCGTCGCTGATCTTGAGCGCGAACTGGGCGAAGACCGGCTTTGCCTGATTGAATTCCAGCGCGTTTTCGTCCGAACAACGAAAGAAATCCCCCGCGTTCGGCACGACCAGAATGGGGACCGTTCCGTTGGACGCCTGATTCTCGAAGAAATTCGCGAGCGATCCCCGGCTGTGCTCCAGTACCCTTTGGAAGAGCTCGCGATCGTTGGTCCTGCGGGCAAGCTCGAAGAGGCCGGTGCTGACCCAGTAGCTATCCCAGTCCCACAATTGATCCAGGTAAGAGCCCCCGGGCGTCAGGAAGGGATGCCGCAGCACGCCCGCCGGAGGGCGCATGAACCGCTCCAGCGAGTTCAGGAAATATTGACAGAGGGGAGATTCGCCCTGTTGGGGCAGGTCCGCGGGCTTCGCGGCCGGTGTGAAGGAAGACATAAGCTGATCGTTCGATTGAATGTGCGGTGGAAGCTGTTCTGAAACCGGATGGCCTTTTGGGGAGAAGATGGACGGGCTGAACCGGTGGGCCAGACCGCTGGCCCGCCCTGTGCCGATGCGGCGGGGCCCTTTCCGGCGCGGGCGCTCACCCAAGGGTGATACGCGGCGAGCGCCCACCGGAGCGGGCATCCCGGCGGTTTCTCCGGACCCCCTGGAGCATCAGCAGCAGACCGCCGCCGATCATCATGGCCGTGGAACCGGGCTCGGGAACCACCTGGAACTCCCCGATCCAGCCATTGACCATGCCGTTGCCGAAATCAACGCTTTGCTGGATGGCGCTGAAGCGGATCAGGTCGGCTGAGAGGGCGTTTCCGTTGAGGAAATAGCGGAAATCAGCGTCGGCTACGGACGAAGAGAGATCCCCGGTGTCCGCGTAGAAAGCGCCGTAGAAGACATCCCCGGAGGCGAGGCTGCCGACGTTGAAATGCACGGCGATCTCGTTTGCCGCGGTGAGTTCAAAGGTGAAGGGTTCGGCGCTCGTCAGGCGCAGGGTGTCGTTGCCCGCCGCATCGGGCGTGAGCCAATCCGGCATTCCGGTCTGGGTGAACTCAAAGACGAAATCGAGGCCCGAACTGGCGTCCACTTCCGCCGCCGTCAGGAGGCCGGGGCTGTTTCCCGGGCCGACGGTTCCCGAGCCGCTGATCGCGCCCACGGTCCCATGCCCGGCCAGCACCCCGCCCGCGCCGAGCGAAACTTCCGATGAAGCCGAGATGTCGCCATTGATCAGGAGCGTCCCCTGGTTGATGAGCGTCGCGCCGGAATAGCTGTGCGTGGCCGATAGCGTGACGGTCCCGTTCCCGTTCTTGACCACGCCGCCGCTCCCGCCGATGCCCGTGGTTGAAACCGTGATGTCGCCGTCGCCATCCAGGGTCAGCGTTTTGCCGAGCGTGTCGATCCCTCCCTTCAACTCCAGCGATCCGGATGAGGAGGTGATGGTGGCGTCGTCCACAAGGGCGACGAGCCCCGCGAAAGCGTTGTTTCCGTCAAGGTTCCGGATCACCCCGTTGCTTCCCGCACCCGCTCCGCTGACCGCGACGGACTCCGCCGTCGTGTAGTCCACATCTCCCTGGAACGCGAGGGCACCGTCCCCGTAGACGATCGTATCTCCGGCCGCGGTGCCGAGTGCGTCGTTGGCGGCGGCGACGAGCGTGCCGCTCTGGATCGTCGTGACACCGGCGTAGGTGTTCCCCGCCGTCAGTTCGAGGATGCCGCCTCCCTGCTTGATCAGGCTTCCGTTCTGAATGACGCCGCTGATCCGGGCCCGGTCGGTCGCGGAACCGGGGTTGTCGATCACGCGGATCACCTGCGTCGCGCCGTTGAGATCAATGGCGTTCTGAAAATCGACGAGGCTCTCCGCCGTTTCGGAGCCAAAGAGAAGCGCGTTGCCGTTGCGGACAAAATTTCCCGTCGTCCCCCAGGTCAGCAGCGCCCCCGCGCCGCCGAGGTTCACCTCCAGCGTGCCGCCGTGTGCCGAAAAGCCGCCGTCATACCCGATGCCGCTCACCAGCCATGTCACGCCGCCGGCAGCGCCCCCCAGGGACCGGGTGAACGACCCGCTCCCCTCGTAAACGCCGCCCATCAGGCGCAGGAGGCTGGAACCGGAGATCGCGCTTTCGAAGCGGATGGCGCCTTCGCTGATCCGGGTGTCGCCGGAATAGGCATTGTCGCCCGAGAGGACGAGCGTCCCGACGCCCAGTTTATTGATTCCGCCGGTCCCGGTGATTTCGGTGGCGATGGTCCCATGATCGCCATTCACGTAGATCAGGCCATTGGCCGTGCCGAAGGCAAGCGCCGTACCGGACGCTCCCGCCCCGGGCGCGACGCTGCCGCCGTTGAGAATCAGGCCCGCCTCGCCGGTTCCGTTGCCGATCGTCAGGGTCTGGCCGGAGGCCAGCGAGATCGCGGCGCTGGTCTTGAGCGCATAGACCGAACGGGAGGCGATCTCCGTCTGCGCGGTATCGACCTGGGAAACGGTGGTGTTGTCGGTGGCCCCGCTGAAGTTCGTATCGCCGTAGGCGGCTTTCACGAAACCGTTGGTTTCATCGTAGCCGAGAAAGTCCGCGGACTGGGTTGCTCCGGTTGTCCGGCCCACGATGCTGGGGGTGACGATGCCGTTGGTTGTCCCCACTCCGTCCCGTACGATCAGCTTCTCGGAAACCCCAAGCGCGTCCATGCCCGAACCCGCGGCGATGATGAGGGAAGACCCCGTGATTCCCGAAACCAGCACCCCGCTTGCCTCCTCGGCCCCGAGCGTCAGCGTGAGGCTGTTGTGTTCCCCTTTGTCGAGCCGGATCGTATTTGCGCCGTAATAGGTTACCTTGCTGCCGGACGAAGCCGTTGCGGCCGTCAGGCTGATGTCCCCGCCGCTCCCCGAAGGCGTCAGGGAAAGAATGGACCCGTTTCCGTTGAGATTGATGCTGCCCTGGCTGAAGGGATTGCCGGAGGTTACGGTGCTGCGCACCTCCCCGCCGCTGATGGAGATCGCCACGCTGTTCGTCTGGGCCATCGCCTGGGAGAAGGCCAGCGTCCCGTAACCCCGCTTGGTCAGCGTTCCGGATGAGCCCGAGGACGGGTTTTCTCCCGTGATGGTCAAGGTCAACCCTTCCTGAACGGAGAGGCTCGCGCCCGAGCCAATGAGGAGCCCGCCATTGAGCGTCAGGTCGTTCGCCCCCTCGAAGTAGGTGACGTTCGACTCCAGGTGCAGCCCCCGGTTTGAGATCCGATCTCCGCCGAGAACGTAAAGCGCCCCGCCCCCGCCCGTCAGGGTTCCGCCCCTGAGATCATCGGTGGCGATACCGAGTCTCCCGCCGGAGATGGCCAGCTTGCGCCCGTTGGCCTGGGGCGCTCCGCCCTGGAGCGAAACGATGGCTCCCTCGATGATGACGTTCGTATTCGCCCCGATGGAAAACATCGCGTTCCCGCCGCCGGCGCGGGCATCGGTGATGGTTCCCGAGAGAATGGTCGCGCGACTCGCACCGGCCCCGGTAAAGCTGATATTGACGTTGTCTTCGATGAGAAGATCATTCCGGAGAGTCTGCCCGTGAGCGCTCTGGTTGGCCACCGAAAGGCCGCTGCCACTGAAGGTCAGGCGATCGCCGCTGAGAACAAAAGCGCCCGCGGAGGCGTCGAAGCTCAGGCTCCTCAAGACAAAGGAAGGCAGGCCGGGATAGGACGGGGTTGTTCCGGTGCCGAGGTTGTTGACCGTGTTCAGGGAGTTCCCTCCCCCGAAAATGAGTTCCGTGACCGTGCTCCCGCCCGGGGATGGCGGGGTGTCGCCGGACCAGTTCTCGACCGTGCTCCAGTTCGGGTTCCCGCCGTTTCCCTCCCAGACCGACTGGCCGTGCGCGGGGTGACCGACGGCGCACAACGCAGCGAGACCGGTGAGGAGCGAGAGCCTGAAACTTCTCTTGGGAATGCAGGATGGGGGAGTCATGGAAAGGAGAATGAACCTTTTTCAAATTTCCGTCAACCGAATTTTTGAAATTGTTTCATCTGGAGTAATTTAACTTATTCTGCACAGACTTTTGCGTTGGTTTGGAAGGGATGGTCGTTTCCCGGGATTCATAATGACGGGCGGCGCGAAGGCCCCCCGGTCCGGGCGGGACGGATCAGGGCCTGGGTGCGGGTTCGAACGTTCCCGCCCGCCCGGTGAGCGGAACCTGCTGTGCCACGATTTCCGCACCCATTTCCTGGAACGCCTCGAAGGAGGAGACGCCGCCGCCACCCTTCCAAGCGCCCCATACCCACGCCCGGGTCTCAAGAGGTTTTCCCGCTTCAAGCGGCGCCTGGAAAACGGCATAGGTGTTGTCGCCGTCGTCCTCCCTGTTCCAACCCTGTGCCGGTGGAATCCAGATGGCCAGGCCCGCCTCGCCGATCTCGGGAGACTGATGGTGCCATTGCGTCAGCAATCCGGTCTTTTCGGAGGCGGCGAGTTTCATTCCGTCCACTTTCCGGAGGCCGATGCCGTACCGGGCTTTCGGGTCGTTGACCCGGAGAACCTCGACGCGGTCGTCGAGCCTCGTCTCCGCGTGGTGGGCGTAGATGGTCGCCGTCCGGGTCACCTTGAATGTCCCCGCCGGGCTCTCCCACGGCTCCTGCTCCATGCGCACGATCGAGCGGACAGGGCCCGACACGATCACCTTCGAGGAAAACCGCGCGCTGTACGGGATGAACGTTTCCGATCCCTGGCGCACCAGCACGCCCGCCAGACCGGCGGTCTTTCCGATGTGCAGGGTGTCGATCCCCAGATCGCTCTCCCGATGGTAGTTGTAAATCTGCTGGTTTGCGGCGTCGTAGAAATGCGCCAGCATCAACCCCGGGCGATCGGCCCGGCGCACAAACAGATCGACAAACAGCGCGCCGTAGGAGCGGAACCCGGCCAGTTCCGATTCCCAGGCCGGAGAGGCCAACGCCGCCGTGTAGCGTTTTTGCCGGGGCCATGCGCGCCCCTTTTCGGCGAAGTAAACCTGCCAGACGCGGCGCTCCCCGGGCTGGAGTGTGGCCAGAAACACCAGTTCGTCCATCACTCCGTCGCCGTCGAGATCATCGGCCTGAAACGGCGGCATCTTCGCCGTCTCAGGGTCCGCCACCATCAGGCTCCCCGGGGAGAGCGCCTTCGCCGGGAGGGAAAGATCGGCGATCGGGATGGCGACAGGCGCGTCTTTCAGGGCGACCCGGTGGTCATTGGATACCGTTACCGGAACCCGCCCCGTCCACGCCTCGACTTCCTCCATTTCGATCCAGGGCGCCGTCTCCGCGTTCAGGGAACCCGCCCCTCCCAGGGCCAGAACTCCCAAAAGAAGACCGCGCAGGGCGGCGGCGGGAAGGGGATGACGGATCAATCGCCCGAAGGCGCGGTGCGATGGCTGGATCAGGGATTTCATAGGAAAATGGGTTCAGAAATTTCTCGCCGGTTTTTTGACCCGGATGATGTTCATGGCCGCCTCGTGTTCGCGCAGGCGCGCTTCGACGGCGGGCGGCAGGACCAAAGGGGCGGACGGGGTGGGGAAGAAGTGGAACTCGTGCTTCACCGATCCGTCGTCGAGCAGGATCGGCAACCCCGTCTGCACATCCACCAGCGCCTTCTTTTTGACCTGGTAGACGATCTCCTCCGATACCGTGTGCGCGATTCGCCTGGCCTTCCCCTCGAAGAGGTAGGCTTGTCGGCCTTTGTAAGGCACCGGCTTGCGATAGTTCGCCCGATGGAGCCATTCGAAACCCTCGAACTCCGCCCGGTTGCGCAATTTCTCAAAAGGCGTGGTGCGGGGATTGATCAACTGGATGGGCCCGGAATCCGCCGGTTCGACAAGCAGCAGCTCTCCGACCATCCAGAGAACGCTCCTGCCCCCGTCGCTCCATTCCTGAATCTCGCGGGCGATCTCCCCGGTCCGTGTGACCACGCGCCGCTTGATGTAACGCGACCCCGCCTTGCCTTCCCCTGTCGGCTTTGTCGTGTCCGGCCCGCTTTGCTCCCGGGAACGGGGGGTGGCGATCACCTCCCACCGGGCCCGCTCGGCCGGAGCGGCGATAAAGGGCTCCTTCGGTTCGGGGATTTCTCCGGAATTCTGCGCGAAAACGGATGCCGAAAAGGCGATGACGAACGCGGCGCAAAGGCTCCTTTTCGCTCGCTTCGCACCGGTTGCTGGATGGGGGCTATTCATTGACGGGTTCGATCATGGAATCGATCACCTTGCCGCTGTAGCGATCAATGGCGACGTGCAGCCAGACGCGGCATTCGCCTTCGACCACGAACGATTCAAGTGTTTTGGCGCTCGGCGGATAGCGGCCGGACTGGGCGATCACGTCGATCAGGAAATTCCAGGTCCGAGCCTGGGTCGCCTCCGCCAGCGCCCGGATGGCGGCCTCGCGCCGGGTCTTGATCCGGTCGGGAAAGAGTTCATCCGCCGAATCCGTCGCGGTGGTCGTGCTCAGGCGGGTCACAAAATCGGCTGCGGTGAGCATCGGTCCTTCGTCTTCTTCGGTGCTCCCGGTATGGGCCACCAGCGCTTGCGCGAGCCGTTGGGCCTCGGTCTCCGCATCGAGATAGGAAACCGCTTCGCGGGCGTCCAATTCCTGCGTGTTGTTGTTGAGATCGGCCCGTTCCCCCTTGAGCGCGCCGGCGAGGATCGCCTCGATCACCTCGGCATGGCAGGTGTTGAGATTCACCTTCGCCGCGACGACTTCGTTTTCATCGCAGGAAAAGAGATCCAGCAGCCCGGCATCCGCGCTGAAGGGGGATGAGAAGTCGAGTGTTTTCCACGGCATGTCGCGGAACACGTATCCCAGCTCGCCGACCGAGCGGAACGGCCGGTTGAGGATCAGCGGCTTGGGCGGCGGGTTGTCGAGTTTCGCCGCTCCCAATGCCGAACTCGCGTACTCGACGTTGCTGAAATACGGATACGCTCCGAGATACCCGTCCCCGGGCCGGACGACGCCGTCCGGGTCCTGATAGTAGCATGAATTGGCGGGAAGGCCGTTGAGGGAGGTCCGGCGATTGTCGCTCAAGGCATGAAACATCGCCTTCCAGATGACCGGGGTGCTTGAGGGGCCGGAGACGGTGGCCGCCCATGCCGACGGCTTCGAGCCGGTCGTCGGCCAGAGATACTTGCACCATTTGCCCTCGAACGCGTCGCCGGTGTTGTCGGCTTTGTCGGCCACGTCGTTCCTGAGCGTATCCCGCATCGGGCCGGAGCGCCCGTCGCTGCGCGGCAGGCCGAAGCGCGTTGTCCGGGGGTCCATCACGGCCCAGAACCCACCCGGCCCCGCGTCGTTCTGCCATCGGAAGCTTGCGTTGTTGTTGAGAAAGCATCCCTTGGTCTTGAGTTCCCCGCTTTCGTAGGAGAGGTAATCATCCACCACGAACGTCTGCTGAAGGCGCATGAAGTGGTAGGGCCGCCATGTCCCCGTTTCATCCCTGTATTCGAGTTCAATGGAGAGATAGGGGCTCGGGGCAACGGTGATGCGGTTCCAGTATTTGTCGTCGGGGTCTTCCGTCAGGAAGCGGTCCGGAATGGCGGTAAAGGTCCGGAAGACGAATCCGGCGAAATGGCACGGATTGGTGGCGCCCGGTTCGCTGACGATATTGGCGGCATTCCCCGTGGTGGCCGCCAGAGCCGTCTTGGGATCGCTGCTCTGGATGGCCGTCGCGTTGTTGGGAATCAGCCTCATGGGCCGGATGAGCTGTTCGGTGGGAACGAATTCCAGGTAATCCGACGCGGGGCTGAACGAGCGCGGGCCCGATTCCGCCGCGGTATCGCTCCTTGCATCCACGGTGTCTCCCCCCTGGACGACGCAGTTCACCGTTCCCGAAGCCGCGACCCGGATGGGGATGACCGCTCCGTCGGCGTCCCGGGCCGGTTCTCTCGCGTTCTGGTGCGGGTTCCATACTTCGATCGCGTATAAAACGGCGACGCTGGAGGTTGGCTTTTTGGTTTCGTCGCGAAGGCGGTGGTTGTAGATGTAAATCCGGTTGATGAAAGGCGTGTTTTCGATGCCGAAAACCTTGTCCTCATAGCCGCCCGACCCGAGCGAATTCAACGAGCCGAATTCAATCGCGCTCGGATAGGAATCCGCGTCGTACTGGTCGATGATGGCCGCGCCGATCCGCATGATCTGGATGTCGGGGTCTTCGTCCATCTCCATCGTGCGCGATCCGCCGTCGCCCGGGTTCGTGACGCCGACCTGTCCGAGGCTTCCGTTGAGGATGCCGGCCTTGAGAAGCTCGAAGAAATCCGGCTCGCGGCCCGCGTCGGCGACCTGCTCCAGAGTCTTGATCACGCCGGTGGCCGTGTTCCCCGCGTCGGGCGAGGTATAGACCCATTGATGGCCCGCGGCATCCCACCTCAGCCCGAAATGCCGCCGGACGGCGTCCGCGCTTCCCGGGGCCCTGATCCCGTTGGAGCCAAGCCACGCCAGGCGATGCAGGGGAAAGCGGGTGGAGATCAGGGGATCGCCCGCGCGGACGGAAACGGCCTCCGGACGCCCGTCGAGCCGGTATCGGGTGAGGGTTGCCTCCGCCTTGAAACAGACGTTGGGGAGGTTGCGGTTGATGGCCGAAGCCGTTTCGGCCTGCGCCTCGTACTCCGGCCTCATATCGGTGGCGGGTTGATAGACCGGCCCGTTGACCGAGCGGGAAAAGATGGAGAGAAACGGCAGCGCCTCCGGGCCGAACGTCTCCGGGTGGGCGCTCTGGTAGGCGAGCAGGTCCTGCCGGGAAAGCAGGGCCTGATCCCCCTGCGCGACGGTGAGGAAACCGTGGCTGGGATCGAGCGCCCATGCCCGGTAGGCGGTCGGGGTGGCGCTGGCGGTGTTGCGCCAGGAGACGAAATCGTTGACGGCGCCGGCTCCGGAAATCCCGGGGATGCGGGTGAGATCCGCGAAGGCCAGCGGGCCTTTGCGCGCCACGTCGTCCGCCGCCATCCCCGTGGGATAACCCGCGGCGTTGATGTCGATCAGCCCCCCGGTGTCGTAAACCGTGAACGCGAAACGCCCGATGGCGTAAGAGGCGTTGGCGAGATCTGGTTTGTTGCTGAGGTCGTCGTCGAAGTTCGCGAACCGCTTTGGCCCGCCCCGCGTGAGGATCACCCAGTCCGGCGTGGCGACCGTTCCCGGGACCAGGGCCGGTCTGCTCCAGCGGGCGGGATCGACGCTTCGCCGGTTGGCCGAGGCCGAGGCGGTGCTCACTTTCGAGGCCTCAAGGATCGGGGGGTGATTCGCCGTGTCGTAATCGCTCCCGCCAAAGAGCGCGATTCCATCAAGGCTGGCCTTGAGCAGGTTATCGCGGGAACCCTCTTCCACCATCCGGAAGGGCACGCTGGTGCGTCGGCTGGCCGGCAGGTAGCCCGGCTTGCCCGCGGCGCGCGGCTTCGACCCGGCGGCGATCTCCTGCCGGAGATCATGAACGATCAACTGCGCGCCGGTGGCGGCAAGCTGGCGCGCCTCCATCTGTCCGGCGCTGCTGGTGGAAATCTGTCGGCTGAATGTCGCCTGTGAGAGATAGGCGACGACCAGAAACGTCAGCAGCACGATCAGGGCGAGCACCACGACGAGGGCGATGCCGCGCCTTTGCTTTCCGGGATGGAACGGAGCGAAGCTCATAGACTTTTCTCCAGGAAAAAGTAACGCTGATACACCCTGATCCCCGAAGCCGCCTCCGGCGGGACTCCGGCGGCGCTCAAGGCGTCGGGTGCGGAGAGAACCTCGTTCCAGCTTGCCATGATGTCCGCGTTCACCACCGCGTCGGGGAAGGCTTGTTGAATCGAATTCAAGCCGGCCGGGGTCAGGATCGCGCGGCTGCCGGTATCGAGAATGCCAATGGCGACGACGAGCGCCGTCACCTGATGGAACTTGCACGCCTTTTTCCATGTGGCCGCCTGAGGGGCCGCCGCCACGCAGACGTAGTCCTGATTTGCCGTGGAATCAAACCACCACGATCCGGCGGCAAAACCGGCGGTCTCATCGTCCCCGCCGGAAGGGGGGCCCTCCCCGTCCATCCGGTTTTGCAGGGACGGGAAAACATATCCCGGTGAAAGCGTTCCGTCCTTGAGCAAAAAATAGAATTCGATCCGGAAAACGCGATCCCCCAGCACCTGGTAGTCCGGGCTGGGCGCCAGCCCGTCGCTTCCGTTGAACGCATCGCCCGATGATGGCGAAACGTCGGGGATCGTCTTCGGCAGAAAAGCGAGCGCGACATCCGAACCGCCGTCGGTCCAGGAGAGCCCGGCGCATCCCCTTTCAAGCCGGCTCTCCGCGTTCACCCGGTACGCCACCGCCGAGACCCGCCGGTCCCCGCTGAAGCCGGGAAGGGCCGTGTAAAAGGCCATGAAATCGTTCGCTCCCACGCCCGCGCCGCCGTCGTGCTTGAGCATCAGGCAATCGACATCCCTGCGCCGGATCATCCGCTGCAGGTCCATGCCCAGCCGGTCCAGCACGAGCCGGGCTTCCGCCTCGCTGTCCATCCGCTTCTTTCCATGGGAAATCGTTTGTCTGGCGCTGTTGGTGATTGATGTCGCCAGAATCACGAGGACGGCCAGGATCGTCAGCGAAACGAGCAGTTCCGCCAGCGTGAAGCCGGGGCGTCCCGCGCGCCGCGGAAAGCGGGGGAGCGGGCTGGTGCGGCGCATGGGAATCGCGGGGAACATGACGGAAATACCGGATCAGAGGCGGGAATCGACCACCTCCAGAGTCTCCAGGCAGGCGGAAAAACGGGTGGGCGCAAGCGCGGGATCGGGGTCGGCCAGAGCGGGCCAGCAGACATGAATGTGAACGAAAACCGGCCCCGCCGAAGCCGCCCGGCGCGCGGTGACGGTCACCCGGTAGAGGGAGCCGGTGGCCGAAGTCCGCGGATTGAAGTCGGCATTGGTGAAGAACGCTTTTCCCGACTCCGTCTCTTCCGGCGCGGGAAGGGCGATCGCGTAACGCTTTGAAATCGGCGCGCCCCCCTGCGTCGCCAATTCGCTCCGGAGGTCCGCGATGACCGCGCTGGCGATATTTGCCGCCTGGGATTCCTGCGCCGCTTCCTTTTCGATGCTGAGCCCCACCGACAGAACCCCGAGGACGGCGCTGATGGTGAAAGCGACGATCCCGAGCGCGAGGACCACCTCCACCAGCGAGAACGCGGTATGTCGGCGTCGCTTCATTGGCGGAAGATGCGGCTCTGGCCCGTCACCCCGGAAACCTGGATGGCGGCCGCGTTTCCGGTGATATTGACCTCGCCGGCCCGGGCGCAAAGGCCGATCTCGATCCATTGCTGCCGGCCATCGGGAATGCTGGCCTCCCCGAGCGGGCCGAACTCGATCACCTTTTCAAACGAGACCGGGGGCGCCTCCCCCTGGCCGTTGAGAGGGTAGGAAAAGGTCAATGCCGGAACGCTCCCGGCGAGCGCCACCACCCCCTGCACCGGCCGGTCCAGCGCTTCGGGCGGCACTTCGGCGGTCCCCACGATGGCGACATCGCGGCAGGTATAAACCTTGTTGAGAAGCACCAGCTTTGCCGGGTCCGGATCGCCCGATCCGTCATTGCTCGTCACCGCCACGATCTGGATTCCCGAGCCGCGATTTTCCGATGGCGCGATCTGGCGCAGCCCCACCCAGACATGCGTGTTGTAAGCCATGGCGTAAGCGCGGCTCTGGTCGAGCATGGAACTCAGATCGCCGATGGCGCGATCCACGCTCCGCTCGGCTGCCATTCCGGTGAATGTCGGAAGGGTCAGGGCGGAAATCAGGGCGAGAATGCCGATGACGGTCATCAGTTCAACGACGGTGAAACCGGGTGGCCGCGATGGACCGCACGGCTTGCGCCGCGGTTCCGCTCCGGGGGATGGCGTTGGAAGGGGGGGCATTTTCAACGGTTTGGTTGACCGTAATCTATCGCGCCCGGCCGCTACGGCAAGTAAAATTTAAAACCAATTCAAATTCTGCGTTCCCCACCTCGGGCGCTCCCCCTTTTCTGCCCTCCGCCATCGGGTGGATGGTTTGCGGACCGGCGCCGGTCGCTCCTCCGGGGGGAGACTCCCGCCCGCCTACTTCTCGGCGATCCGGGACTGGATGATCACCTGCTTGAAAGCGGTCTTTTTCTCCGCGTGGCGAAGGCGCTCAAGCAGCATTCTGGCCGCCTCGCTGCCCAGGGAGAGCCCGGGTTGGGAAATTCTCACGATCGGATCGCCCCGGCTCTCTCCGAGGGCTGGGTCGAACGTGACGACGCTGAGATCCTTTCCAACCGCGATCCCGACCTTGCCCGCGGCCTCCTCCAGGGCGCTCTGTGTCGCGTGCATCGCCAGAACCAGCGCGGTGGGCCGGACCTCGTCGAGGTATCGGGTCAGGCGGCGGACGTTCTCCTGGTGCTCGGATTTCTCGATCGGCATGTGATCGTATTGCAAGCGCACCACCAGCGCGGGGTCCACCGCCCCGCCATGCCGTTCCAGCCTCTCCCGATAACCGGCAAAGCGGTCTTCGAGCACGCTGTAGCTCGGCTCCCCGAGGGCGATGCCGATCCGCCGATGGCCTTTTTCCCAGAGCCGGGAAACCGCATCCGCCGTGATCTCCCGATTGTCGAACCCGACGAAATCGAGGCGGATCTCCGGCGGCTTGCGGTCGATGAGGACAATTTCCGCCCCCTGCTTGGCAAGGCGTTGAAGCATGGGAACGGAATTCGATCCCGGACAGAGCGCGGCGATGACGCCGCAAACCCGAAGCTGCGAGAAAACGCTCAGGTAGTAGAGTTCGTTCTCGGGCTGGTCGAGGCTGTAGACCACGAAGGCGTACTGCTTGGCGGCCTGGAATTCCTGCATGATGCCGTGAATGACCGAAGGGAAGAGGGGCAGGAGCGAATTGGGAACCAGAACGCCCACCGCCCGGCTGCTCCGGGAGGAAATGAGCTGGGCGATGATGTGAGGGACGTAGCCGTGGCGCTCCGCCTCCTCCTGCACCCGCTTGCGCGTCGATTCACGGACGACGGGGTTGTTGTTCAACGCCATGGAAATCGTCCCGACGCTTAACCCGAGCTTCTCCGCGAGAGCCTTGATGCCCGTTGCGTTTTCTTCCTTGGGGGCGGGCTTTTTGATGGCCGGCTTCCTGGCGACAGGTTTTTTGGCAACCGATTTTCGTTTCGAATTTGAATCCATTTTAAGTTATGGACTCAAATCTACCACCTCGCCGGGGCGCGGCAATCCTGAAATGAGGCGAACCGCAGGGAGCCCCCCGGGGAAACCGGCGGAGGGGGAAGCCGGGCTCCTGGTCGCGGGGGCTGTTCTCCCCCCGTGAAACGCCTCAGGGGGCTTTCTTTGGGGTGCCGGGTTGGGGATCGGGATCGTTGATGGAGTTGCCCTTCACGACGTTGGGCCCCGCGATCGAGCCGACTTCCCGGACCACGTCCGCGGTCCCTTTTACCGTATTGTCGCGGATCTCGTACTTTCCAAGCAACGCCTTGTTTGACTGCTGCGGGGGCAGATGATCGGCCCGGGAATTCATCTCCACCAGCGCTTCCGCCGACTGGAGCCGGTTCCCGATGATCCGGTGGCCGAAGTAGGAGTAGGTTTCGCCGGGATTGATCAGAGAGGTTTTCGGATTGAAGAAGGCGAGGGTTTTGACCGGCGTTTCAACGAGGTTGTTTTTGATGAGGATGTCCGATCCCGTTGCGGAAATGCAGTTGAAGTCCGTGTTTCCGGAAAACGTGTTTCCATAGGCGACGAAGTAACGGGTCTGCCGGATCTCCCTCTCTTCCAGAACGCCGTTCCCGTCGTAGTCGCAGGAAAAATCGTCGTTGGTCAAAAGCAGAACCCCTCCCTTGAAATTCCGGCCGTCGATCCGGCAGCGGATGAAGCCCGCGCCGTACGATCCGTCCCAGTAAACGACGTAACGCTGGCTGCCGGACAGATGACAGTCCCGCAGCCAGATGTTGTTCTGGCCGCTGTTGGCATTGATGAGGCCGTCGTGCATCCCGGTGCTGTTCATCCTGTAATTCCGGAAGGTGCAATGGTCCCATACGATATCCCGGACCGCCGCCATCCGGATGGCGACGTCCCGCTCGCCACCCCCGTCCCAGATGAGATTGCTGAAGTAGATGTTTTTCGCGGGCTGCCGCTGGTAGCACTCCACCGCTTCCGTGTTGCGTTCGACGCGGACCAACGGCACGAACCTGCGATAGTCGGTCGCCGCTTCCGACCCGTAGATCCGCACCGGTCCGGTGATGGTCGCCCCGGTTTCTCCCAGGAAATGGAGATTGCCGCGCCCGATGATGTCGAAGCCATCATAGGCACCCGGGGCAAGCCTGATCGTGCCCCCGCTCCCGGGGAGATCCGCGATGGCGTCCGCAATGCTGTCGCCCGGCTTCAGGGATACCTCGTTGGAGGGGGAGCGGATTTCGGGTTCGTACCCGGGGGAATCGGGATTGAACGGATGGCTTTCCCACCACGTTTCCGCATCCTGACCGAAGACCGGGTCCACGGAGGGAACCCCGTTCGACGCGGCATGAACCATTGCGGTCAGGGCGATCGAAAGAAGGAGGGAAGCCGCGAGCTGACAGGGATGGTTCATGATGGGGGAGGTGGTTCTTTTGGGAGGGGGCCGCCGGGAAACCGGAGAAGGGGAGCACGGTACCCCAGAGTGTTTTGAAAATGATTCAATCTGTCAATCGCAAAAATTTCCTTTCGCTGGAAATGCGTTGAAGGGAAAGCGGGCGGCTTGCCGGAAAAGAGGGGTATCGGGGGCCGGGCCCTGACACGGGCATTGCGTGCGATCGCCGCCCGACGCGGGGCTCAAAGGCTCCGCGAACCGGTATTGGCAGACGGATACGGAGGCCGTGGCCGGGGAGGCGGGCCCCCTACCGTTCCCCTTACCGCCCCCCTTACCGCCCGGTATCAGGGGAGCCGGAGCCTTTCAGGATCAGGTAAGGCCAGTCCTGGGGGGTGCTTCCGCCGAAGACAAGCCGCACCGGTTGATCTCCCGCCTTGTCCGTATCCCGGAGTTCCGCCGCCATGGAAAGCTTGTCCCCTTCCTTGAGCGCCGCCAGCTTCAGGAGGCGGGTCGGCACCGCGATCTCCACCGCCCAGCCGTCCGCGGTTCGGACTGCCGCCCAGCGGACGCCGGATGGGTCGTCCTCACCGGGATTTTCAACCGGCTGGTCCCACAAGAGATTGTGGATGGAAAGACGCGGCTTCCCGTCTGCCCATGTGGGTGAAACGCGGAGGGTGTAATCGTAATAGAGCTTCGTGTTCATCTCGGGCTGCCGATCCGGGCGGGTGCCGATCCCGATTTGCAAAAGATCCGCCACATCCGCCGTTTTCCCCTTGGCGCGGGTCACCGTTTCGTGAAAAAGCGCGTCATCGTGAATCCTTGCCGCCACGTAGAGCGTGGCCTCATCCCAGGTGATCCAGAACTCTCCGCTGGCGTCCCCGGCGGGAACCTTCGGGTTCCGAAGCGGATTGGAAGCCGCCTTCGGATCGAGGTCCGTCAGGTCGCCATCAATTTTCGGAGGGGTCGCCAGCCGCGTGGCCGTGATTTTCTCCCCCCGGTTCCCCCAGACGTCGGGGTTCAGGTTTTCCTTTGGCCCCGTCGCCTGTGCGACGACACTCTTGCCCACTCCCTGAATATAGGTCACATCGGCATTGATGTTGAGTTCCACTTTGCCTCCCGGGGAAGCCGTTGCGCGCTCGCGCCCCATGATGTCGATCACATTGACCTTTTCCGCGCCGGTCTGAACCGTGATTTTCCGTGCCGCTCCGGGGGTTTCGTCGATCGTCCACATCGCCAGGGTATCAATCCCCCCTTTCTCAAACAGCAGGGCGCCCACCCCGGGGCCGTACCAGAGATCGCCAATGAACTTTCCCCCATCAATGATCCGCGCTGAGGTTGCCTGCGCCATCGCCACCGGCTTTGGCTCTTCCGTGAGCCGAAAGAACCCGAACCAATGCTCGCGATCGGTGCGATCCTGCTCGCGATCAGCCATCCAGTGCGCGATCATCACCTTGATATCCTCGGCATAGAGCATGAGCGACTGCCGGGCGGTGCGTTGCGCCTGGACGCGTTCGCTCACGCCATGCCTGCGCTTGGTGTCTTCGGGTGCGGTGGACCATCCGTATTCCGTCACGTAGACATCGAAAGGACGCCCCGCCTTCTCCCGGGTGTAATCCGCGTCATTGCGAAATACGATCCGGGTTTTGCGCTCCGGCAACACCGAGAAGGCATAGGGATGGCTCACCAGATAGTCGGCGGCTTCAAGCCCGCCCGCGGCCACCACTTCCCTTTGCCAATCCCGGTCTCCGATATCGATCCCCACCTTTGCCTTCGGGCGCACTGCCCTGACGGCCTCGACCACCATCCCTACCCACTCCGCAAATTCCTTTCCGCTCATCTTGTCCCAGACCTCGTTGCCGACTTCGAAAACGTCCTGATCCGGGGGCAGTTTCGCGATCTCCGCTTTCAACCAGGCTTGATACGGTTCCTTCTTCGGAACGGTCATCCGGTTCCACGCCTTCTTTTTTTCGATCCACGCGGCCAGCGGACCATAACGATCGGCATCGTAACAGCTTTCGGGAAAGCCCTCGATCTTGAGCACAATGTTCATCGGGTGCTTCGTCGCGAGGTCGATCGTACTGATGATGCCCGGCTCCGGGTCGGGGCCCTGGTTGAACTGATGGCGTGTCCACTGGAAGCCAAGCCGCGCGGAAGCTTCCACGGCTTCCGCCAGTTTCCAATCCTCGCCCTTGCGCCACCAGACGCCGGGTTTTCCCAACTGAAAGATTTTCAACCCATAGCGCGCCCCCGCCTCGCGCGCCTCCTTCGCCGTGCGATGCACGAAGTGCGCCACACCGAAGCTCGTCAGCCCGTTTTCCGTCACCCTTTCCCTGCCTTCGGGAGTGCGGGAAACCGCCTTCACCTTCAATTCATAATACCCCGTCTCCAGCTTTCCGGGCTCCAACTGAAGGGTGGCGGTCTTTCCGTTCACCTTCTGCCGGTCGGTCCAGACTTCCTCACCAAAGTAATTGATCACCGTACCCGTTACCTCGCTCTCGCCTTCCGGCAGCCCGCGAAGCGTCGCTTCGAACCGGACCGGTTCCCCGACAGGGAAGAGATTGCACGGCACCCGGTGGCTCACCGAAACCGAAGCGGCGGAGGCGGAAGCCAGCAACGCAAAACCAGCCAGGACAACGATTGCGTGATGGCGGAACTTGGGGAGGGAAAAGAATGACACACGTGCAACATATCCGGTTTTTCAAAATCGTCAATTCTACAATCGGTTTGGCGGAAAATTTTGATTCCTCCATGGATTGACCCGATGAAATCAATCTTATGAGAAAAAATCGCCGAAAGCGATTTCCGGATTCCGCCTCCGTTGGAAAAAGCGTTTGACAATCTCCCGCCGTTTCAAAATGATGCACGTGCAACAAAATCTGTCCGATTCGTTTCCCCTTCTCAATGTTTCCGTCCATGATCACCTCCATCTCCTCCCGTTCCCCCTCCTTTCGCGTCTTCTGCTGTGCCGCGCTCCTTCTCGGTTTTCCGGTTGCCTCCCGTGCGGAGGATAAACCCGAAATCCGTGTTCTTCGTCATGTCCCCTGCAATCTGTTCGATATTGGCGAACCGGTGCGTTTCAGTGCCGAGATCAAGGGGACGCCCGCGGGGGAGGGGATCGCGGAGGCAACGCTGATGGATGAGACGGGGAAGGAAATTCTCCGCAGGGAGATCGCTTTTCACGCCGCGGCGGGAAAGCCGGCCTCCATCCCCATCGAACTCGGCGTTCCCGGCCGGGGCTATTATGAACTGATCGTTCGCGCCAAAGCGAAAGGGGCCGAAGGCCAGCCGACGGAACTGACGGCCAGGAGTACCCTTGGGGTGATGGACTTCGTCCGGCGCTCTGCCGACGAAGTCCGCAAAGGGGGCTTTGTCTTTGGCCTCAAGTGGTGGGGCGGCATTCAACGCCAGCGGGAAATGGAAGACGCCATGGTGAAGCTCGGCCTGCAATGGACGCGGATCATCCAGAACGAGGGCGGCGATGGATCAAGGGGACGCCTGACTCTCAAGGAGATCCTCGGCGAGTATCCGATGAACGCCGTCATCAAGGTGGAGCGTTTTCCCAAGGAACTCTATGATGCGGAGAAATACGGCCCGATCGGGGAATGGGACCAGAAATTCGGACGTGGAAGCTGGACGCTCAAGAGCCTTCCCCGCAAGGAGCCTTATCAGAAATGGTTGCGGGAGGAGCTTGCCGCCATCCCCGCGGACCAGAACTGCTTCGAAATCTGGAACGAACCCTGGGACAAGCTTTCCCCCGAGGATTTCGCCACTCTGAGCCAGTGGATCGCCGAGGTGATTCTTGAACAGCGCCCGGACGCCATCATCGGCCCGAATCTCTATGGCAGCGTCAGCCCGTATGAATACGACGCCCGCGTCATTGACGCCGGAGGAATGAAAGGGATGAAAATGGTGGCGCTCCATCCCTACGCCAGTTCGGAAAACCGCGAGTGGCTCCGGGATTACCGGGCCTGGCTCAAAAGCCGGTTGGGCCGGGAGATGGAGATCTATATTACCGAATACGGTTCGCATTCGACCCCGCAGGGGCCGGTGCGGCGCTCCGAAATGGAGCAGAGCAGGCGCGTCGTCCGGCAATCGCTGGCCCTCTATGCGGAAGGCGTGAAGGCGCTCCTGCCGCACTGGACCGGCCAAAAGGAGGCGGACCCGACCTACGTGGAGGATTGGTTCGGCTTCGTGCGCAAGAATGAAGAGCCGAAGCCGGTGCTGATCGCCCATGCCAACTGCGCCCGCCTGATCGACGCAAGCACGTATCTGGGCGACCTCTGGTTCGGCCCCGGGGTCGGGGCCATGGTCTTCCGCAAGGATGGCGTGCATACCCTTGCCCTCTGGACTCAGGACGTGGAAGAGCCGGGCGTGGAAAACACCTCGCGCAAGGAGATCGTGATCGAACCCGGCGTTCCCCGGGTGACGCGCGTGGACCTTCTCGGGCGGGAGGAAGTTCTGGAGGTCCGCGACGGCCGCCTTTCGCTGACGCTGGATGAAGCCCCCGTCTATCTGGTGGGCATCGGCGCGGATCTCGCCGGGAAAGCGGTCAAGGAACTGCGGGCGGACCGGTGGCCCAAGCCCGAGAAGGCTCCCCGGGTGGTTCGCAAGGCGGGTCGCCTGGCCAAACGCCCTTCCCTGGATGGCAAATTCACCGGATGGGAACAGGCGGCCCGGCTTTCCATCCTCAACCCGAAGGTCAATGGCGACGATTGCAGCGCCTCCGGCTATCTGGCGTGGGATGAAGCGTTTCTCTATGTCGGCGTCAACGTGCGGGATAATGAGATGTTCAACAAACAACCCCTGTCCACCCTTTATCGGCACGACAGCGTCGAGCTTCTCGTGAGCACGGAACCGCGGGAATCCGGTGGCGGCTTCGGCCCCAACGATCATCAGTTTTTCCTGACCCCGACCTCCGCGGAAGGCAAACCGGTGGTCGCCGAGGTCACCAGCCGCGAGGCCGGAACGCTCGCCGACGTGAAAGACGCGGTTTACTTTGCGGGCAAAACTCCGCATGGATGGGCCGTTGAACTCGCCCTGCCGTGGAAGGCGCTGCCGGGATTCAAGCCCGCCCCCGGCGCGAAGCTTGCCGTTGAAATTCGCGTGAATGACGCCGACACCTCCCATGAACGCTTCAAGCTCGACCCCGGCGACGTCGGCCCGCTCAACGTCACCGATCCCTCTTCGTGGTCCTTCCTCATCCTGGAGGAGAGCATCGGATCAGCGGCTCCCTGATCTCTTCCGGAATTCTCCCGGCGTCGTGCCCGTGGCGCGGGAGAAGAGGCGGTAAAAGTGCGATAAATCCTCAAACCCGCATTCAAAGGCGATGGCGGCAATCGAGCGCTCCGAATGCGCAAGCAGTCGCCGGGCCCGGGTGAGGCGGAGGTGATGCAGATGCCCGATCCATGAGCGGCCCGTCGCCTCGCGGAAGAGCTGGGTGAAGCGGCGTCGGCTGATTTCCAGACGCCGGCAAACGCGATCGAGTGTGTCCGGGATCATGTAGTCGTGCTCCAGTTGCCTGATATACGAATCCACGCGCTGCCGGGTTCCGGTCCGCGTGGAAGCGGATGGCGTCTCCCGCCGGTGAAACGCCTCAATGATCCGGGCGAGGATCAGGGTGACCCGTCCCAGCCGGTTGAGTTCCGCCCCGGGCATCGCTTCCCGCCCCAGGGAAAGCGTGTGACGCACGTGGCGGCCGATCTCTTCCGCGATCCCCGGGTCCATGATCCGGAAGGGGCGGTTGGGAATATCCCTCTCAGAGCGCCACGCCGGGGCTCCTTCCTCAAAAGAGATGATATAGAGGGACAATGCGCGATGCCGTTCATCCCGAATGCGATGCCTGCAACGCGAAGGGATGAAGACCGCCGCCCGGTTATCAATCCGCATCACCGGTTCGTTGGAAAAATGAACCTCGCCATTGCCCCGGAAAAGATAGAGCAGCTTGAAGAAGGAATGCTCCGTCCACTCCATGCGAAAGGCATCGGTATGATGACTCTCCAGAATGGAGATTCCGAAAGCATCGAAACGGACCGGCAGCGGATGGGAGGTAGGCATCGGGATTCACTTGTTTTTAACGTGCATTGCCCGATTGACCAATGAGATTTCTCCATCCCCCAAGACGGGCGGCGCTGAATCGGCCATGGTGTGGCCATGACTGAATCCGCCTTGGACCGCCTTCCGGAAAAACAGGACGCCTGGGAACAAAGAAACCAGCCCCGGGGATGGAACATCGCCGTGACCGCCGGGCGCTTGCGCCATTACCTCATGCTGGCGCGCTCAAGCCTCAAGACGCTCTCGGGCTGGTTTCTGGCCATCCGTGCCTATGAGCACAAGTACAAGCTGGGCTATCACCTTTACGAACACTCGGAACACGCGGGCTGGCTTCTGGAGCGACTGACGGAGATGCGGGGCGGGAAGCCGGAGGCGTCGGTCCGCCCCGCCTTTCTCCACCTGCTGGAAGAGACGCTCCATGCCCCTTGCGATGAATCCTTTCTCAAGGCGTACTACGGCGTCCTGCTTTCCCGCGCTGTGGAGCAGCTCAGGGAAGATATCCGGCAGCTCGATCAATCGGGCAATGCCAACGAATGGCGGATTCTCCATCGCATCCTCGGCGCCCTGGAAGGCGAGTGCGCGTGGTTTGAATCGCTCGGGTTGAGTGCCGGGGACGACCCGTGGGCGCAATACATCGCCTCGTTGATCGACGCCGCGGGGGGCATCCATGGAGACGCCAAGGATCCGTGCCAGGCGAAGCCGCGCCCCCATGCGGGCTTTTTCGAGCGTCCCCGCACGATCCTCTTCGACCGGCGGGTGGCGATCCGCCCCCTGATGGCGTATGAAGAACGCCTCCGGCTTGCCCCCAGGGAAGCGGCGATCGAGCAGTTCCGGGTGTTTTTCAACGAGATGTATGCGGCGGCTTTGCTCGCGAGCGTGCTGTTCGATGCCGCCGGAAGCGGTTATCCATGGGGGTTCTATCGCGATTTCAGCCGCCATTTCTGGGACGAGGTCCGGCATTCCGAATTTGGCTGTATCCGCCTCGGGGAACTCGGATCGGAGCCTGATCGCTGCAATCCGGTTTTGTTCGATGAATCCGAAGGCTTGCCGATTCTGCATCGGATCGCCTATCTCACGCGCGGGCTGGAGGCGTATTTCATGCCCCGCAAGCCGAAACGCTTCAAGGAGTATGAGCAAAGCGGGGATATCCGCAGCCAGGTTTTCGCCGATCAGGACTGGTCCGATGAGATCAACCACGTGCGGTATGGCTCCACCTGGACCGATTATCTTCTTGAAGAAGACAGCCGGGAAGTGGACGAGGTGCTCGAAGAGGTGAAGGCGCACCTGGCCAAAGTAAGGGGCAAGCCGGTCCATACCGTGGACGCGCCGTTTTAGGCTCCGTTTTAGGTCCCCGTTAATCCGGCGATCTGAAGCGTAACGGGCGCTTTCCGGCCCGGCATCGCCCGGTTCCTCGCCGCCTCAAGGCGTGAGATTCCGGAAATAGACGGGCCGGAAGCGGACCTTGCTGTTGGCGGTCGCCGGATTGTCATCGGGGTCATCAAGATAGCGCTCCAGCATGGATTGGAGCCGCTGTTCTCCGGTGATGATCAGTTTGCCCTCCAGGGTGTGCTTGACGGATTGTCCGATCGAATAGACTGAAAAGATGTTGCCGCGCGCCGTCACGAGGTTGGCGATGTCGCGGACCAGTGCCTCCCCGCCCTCCCCCTGGTCGCCGATCCCCTTCACCTCGATCATCTCGCCGGGGGAATCATACCCCGCTTGATAGCCGAACTGCTTGCCGAACGCCGATATCTGCGCATTGGTCGGTGAGAGGGTCCGGTGATAAATGTTGTCGGCAAGTTCCGCCGCCTCCTCGGCTGAAAGAGTGGCGGAATGGTTCTTTGCCGCTCCGAGCAGGACCGCCACGAGGGGCACGGTCCGGTCCATATTGAACGGCTCGACCTTCGAGTTCAGGTTGACCCGGCCTCCGTAGGCATTCCCGTAAGGGGTGGCGATCTGGGCCGCCGCCGGTGAAACCGAGGAAGGAACGGTAAAGAGATCCATCAGGGCCCAGTCCGGCACCACCGTGGCATCCTGCGCCGACGCCTGGAGCCGGAACGTCCGCCACGGAATTCCTCGCTTTGCGGTTGATTCCATGCCGGTGCAGATATAGCCAAGCTCCCCCACGGAAGTCACCATTCCCAGCGTGTTGTCATCCATCGTTCCGTCGGCCCGGGTGAAGGTGGTTCCGGCGGGCGGGGGCATGTAGAGACTCTCCTCGCTGATATTGCCGTGGATGTCGGTGTCGAGCTGGGGTTCGCCGGGGGCGGGTTGCGGTACGACGGTGCTGGCGGCGTTGCCCACGGACCAGCGGGAATTCGGGCTCCCGAAGGTATTCTTCGTATTCTGGATCCAGTCGCCCCCGATCCCCTTTTCCCCGCCGTAGGTATTGATCCGCGGATCGTCGACTTCCAGGGAGCTGATCATCTCTTCGTCCGTGCTCGTTCCTTCGGGGTCGCCGGTAAAGTAGGCTGTATTGGCATAGTTCCCCAGCAGCGGAACCATCTCCACCTTGGTATAGTTCGTGGTCGTGGTTGCGTTGGCGTACTGGAAGAGGGCCACCCGCAGACCGAAGAGACGGCCATAGGGGCTGATGTTCATGTTCGCATGGGTGGTCGATCCTTCCGGGAATTGCCTCCAGGTCACGACGACGTAATCCCCTGCATTGAGGACGTTCTTTGAGAGGGCGATGTAGGGTTCCGACGCCGGGTCGTGGAAACGAAACGTTTTGGTGAGGCTGCCCGACGGATCGTAAGGCGGGCCCAGCCCCACCTGCGAATAATACGCAAAGTACATTCCGTAAAGTTCGTCCACCAGATCAATGGAAGTGATGCCGTAGTTCCGCGGCAGGAACAGCTCCACTTTCAAATAGGGATCGTAGCTCGCCGTCCCGACTTTCTTGAACCACATCCCCATCTCGTTGATCCGGGGCGTTCGGGACATTCCGATAAAAACGGATTGCGCGTTGGCGGGATTGGCCAGCCCGTCCACGTTGGTATTGGAGGTATCCGTGGAGAGAGTGAAATCTCCCGTGGCCGCGTCCGCCGCCCGGATCAATCCCCGGGAGGGGACGACCACCTTGGAGGGGCTTTCCTTGGAGCGGACGTAGTCGATGATATTGATCGCGAGTTGCGTGAGCCGGATCGTCTGCTGGCTCGGCTCATAGCCGCCGTAATACTTGCTCTGGAAGCTCGAACCGGTTCCGGAAACCATCGGCCAGTCGCTTCGTTTCAGGTAAGCGACGAGCATCCGGACGGTTGCCTTGTATTTGGCCACGTTCATGTTGGCGGAGTTGCCCAGTTTCTCCGGGTCGGTGATCCCGATGTCGAGAAAGGGCCTTCCGCCCGCGCGGCTCGCCAGCGTCGTCAATACGATGCGGGGTTCATTGAAGAAGGTCGTGTCGGGATCGCTGTTGTAATGGGTAACCTCGAATTTGTTGTCCTTGAGGGCGGCGGCGACGCTGGGCGAGGTCAATTCCACGCGCCGGGCGTCTCCCGGGGTGTTGAAGAATCCGTGGTTGAGCGCCTCGAAATTGATCCCCTGGCTTGTGTCCGTGATGAAGCCATGAACGGCATCGGCCATCGGAGCGCTGAAGCCGGTCAGCGCCCTGAGATCGATTTTGGTGGGATGCCCCGGCGGATTATGGTTGGCCGGAGTGGTCTCGCGCCCCCACGCCAGGTTGTAGTTGATCTTGCTGCTTTCGTCATCGGTCCAGTAGGCATACCGGCCGACGATCGGGTTGGTCCGCGGATCGGGCCGGTAATCCGGGTTGGCCACCCAGCGGTATTGCGCCGGGGTCGCGCTCCCGTCGTATTGCAGGATCTGGCTGGCCGCCCCGTCCCGGGTGACATAGATCCAATCCGGCCTCATCGCCACCACCGAGGCGCCCGAGGCATCCGCCCGGTTCGTGATGAGGTGATCCACCGGATCGCGCCAGGTGGTCACGTTGATATTGGGCGAGGGGTAGCCCGCCATGGAAGAGACCCCCGTGGTTCCGGATGAAAGCGGGACGACGATGTCCAGCGCCATGCTCGGGGTGCCGCTGGCGATCAGCTGACCGGGCTGGCTGATCCAGTAATTGCCGGAGCCGGAGGTAAACTGGTTGAGGGTGGCCAGGGCCCGGTCCACCCCGTTCTGGGCATAGATCGAGGCCCGTGTCTTCTCCAGATGGGAACTGGCCGCCGGGCGATCAATCCGCATGCTGGCGGAGAAGGCGACCATCAGGACGGTAATCAATGCGATAAAGGCGAGCGTGATCAGAAGCGCCACGCCGCGCCTGCTTTCAATGCCTGATTTCATCTTGCGTTTTGCAGATTGATCCTCATTTGGTAGGGTCTCATGCCGGAGCTGATTTTTGCCAGGGAGGGGCTTTCCCGGGCCGCCGCGATGAAAGAGGCGGCGTCCGTCACCCCCGAATCCACGTATAACGCGACGGCGTCGGCATGTTCCTGCGGACCGACGCGGGCCGCGGATTTCGTATCGAGCAGGACGATGCTGATCTCCACCATGGGCGGCAGCGTGCACAAGGGCCGCCGGGTTCCGCCCGCATCCGGATAGGAGGCGGATTTCCGGCCCTTGGAATCGGTGTATCCGTCCCGGGAATCAAAGGTGTGCTTTCCATTGGCGAGCGCGAGGGAGGCTCCGGCGTAATCCTGCGTGATGGGTTCGCCGTAGGTATCCAGACAACGCACCCAGAGCCCGAGGATATTCTCCGCGAAGAGACCCTGATAATGGCTGGTCTTATCCGTCGGCGCGACGGTTTGGATCACCTCGTCTGAAATCCATTCGTCGGGGTTGGAGTAAATGAGAAACGCGTCGTTGGCGGTGGTTCCCGAACCGGGGTTGACGAAAAAGCGGCAAAGTTGCGCCCTTGGGTTTGTCGCATCCGTGGTGGTGTCCCAATGCACGAAGTAGCCGATCTCGGCCACGTCGCCCAACGCCTGATCGGAGGCCAGCGGGGCCTGCCAGAAGATCGCGTCGTTGTTGCTGAAGGCGTCGGAGACGCCCGCCGGATTGACGACAAACTGAAGGCTGGCCCGGTTCGTCCGGTCCACCGGCAACAGGGCGGCCCTCACCTCCGTGGCAATAAAATCGCAGATCACCCGCTCATTCTGCATCCGCTCCTTGCTCGCCTCTCCCTTCCTCCAGATATCGCTCGTATAGGCAAGCATCTGGGAGAGGATGAGCGCCAGCAGGATGATCAACACCATGCCCGCCAACAGCTCGATCAGGGTGAAGGCCGCGTCTGCGTCCCGACCCCGGCCTTCCGGACCGTTGGCATGCATCGCTTCAGTGCCTCGCAACGCTTGCATTGACAAGGCTCCGGTTCGGGGGGGTGGCCGCCTGCGCCGGCCATTCAAATTTGAGCATCACATTCATCAGGGTCACCTCGCGGGTGGCGTCGGACCCATCCGAACCGGTGGCGCCCAAGGTATCCGGGTCGCCCTGAAGGGTTGCCGTGCATTGGTAGATCGCTCCGGCCGCAAGCGCGTCCGTCCTCGTCATGTCCGCTCCGGCATTGACGCCCGTCTTGTATTTGAGCCGGGTTCCCGAAGCGTCGAAGTAATATTGCAGACCGGGGGAAACGGCCTCGGGAAGAGCGCCGGCCGGTACATCCGCCGTTCCCGGCAGAACGTTGGCGTCCGTTTCCGCATGGAGGGGTGTCAGATCCCCGGGGGGATTCTTCGGGGTGTTGTCCGCAAAATGTTGCGCCCTCATTTCGCTGATGACGGAATTGGCCATGGTGGAGATGAGGGTGTCATTCAGGGAGGCGGCGCTGGAGCTTAACCCGACGGAAAGCAGACCGATGAGAGCGGTGAGCGCAAAGCCGCCGATTCCCAGCGCGATCGCCACCTCGACCAGGGTGAAAGCTGATATTCTCCTCAATGATCTCATGGCCGGTCGATCTTTAACCTGCCGGTGGCTGCGAGGATGGTGATATCGTAATGGTTTGTACCGCCTCCGATCTTGCCGCCACGCGTGTGGATCACTTCGCTGGAATCCGCGGCAAAGAACCCCTCCGTGATCCTCAGGCTCGCGGAACGGCCGCTGAGCAATCCTCCCCCGGGGAGAAAGACGATGTATCGGTAGGAATCAAGCGGCTGGTCCTGATAGCGGAGGTCAGGGAAGAAAGGGGTCGGTGTCCCCGGGGTGGAGGGGGGATCGGTGACGTCGTTGCAAACCAATGCCTGGGGGTCGATCAACACGCCGGTATTGAGCGTCTCCCAACCCGAAATCGGTGTCCAGGCCTCGGAGGAAGGCGGCATGCCGTCTTCCGTGGGCAAAAGCTGCATCAGCGTGACGGCGCGGTAGCGGTTTTCCATTTTCGGATCGGTGGCGATGATGAGCGCGGTCAGGGAATTGTTTGCCAGCGAGGCTTCACGGGCCAGATTGGCCAGATCAGCCAGTTTGTTGCTGGCATATTCCACGGAGCGGCCATGCAGGATTCCGGAAATGGAGGGAACGATGAGGCTCATCATCAGGATCATGATACCGATGACGGAGAGGAGTTCAATCAAGGTAAAGCCCCGCCGCGACGGGGAGAGGCCGGACGCAAAAGGCCGCTCCACGGAGGAATATCGCCAATTCGGGGGGAACTTGGGTGTGGGCACGTGCACAAATTAAGAGTACGGGTTTGAATTGTCAAAGTCTTTTTCGAGGATGTCCGTGGAAGCCGGTGAGGGGAATTCCCTTCCCGAATCCGGTTGACAGCCTAACGGTGTCTTGAAATGATTCACGTGCAACATTTTTTGAAGAATTCTTACTGATTCCGGGCTGATCCGGATGCGAATCCCGCTTTCACCATGTCATTTCGCTCCCTTGTCCGCCTTTCCGGCGCTCTGGTCCTGACGTTCCTCCTTACGTGCGGCGGCCTCTGCCCCGCCGCAACGTTCACTGTTCCCCGGCTTGCCGGGCCCGCCTGGGAAGAGAACGGCCTGAAGATCGGCGTGATGTCCCGCATCGGGCATGTCGGTGTCAAAAACGATCCTTCGGGCGAGGCGGAGCTGCGTCTGGCCTGGGACTCCGGGGCGCTTCGCCTCTTTGTCACGGTGTTTGATCCCGACCGTTTCGAATCGGGTGGCCGATCCCTTTATCGGGGCGATTCCATTGAGATTTTCGTCGCACCCGCGGTGGGAGCCCGTGATTACCTGCAGATCGTCGCGGCGCCGGGGATCATCGGCTCCGGTAATGAATCGCCCCGGGTGACGGTGATCGGGCACGACGTTCCGGAAGACATCAAAGTGAGCGGCGGCCCTCGAAAGGATGGCTACACGCTCGAAGTTGTTGTACCATGGAAATGCCTCCATCTCACACCGGAGAAGGGCCGGAAGATCGGCTTTCAGTTGATCGTCAACGACCGTGATGTGGAGATGGCGAAAATTGCCGACTACACGAAGCGCAACAACGAGATTGATCATCTCTGCTGGTTTCCCGATCGCACGACGGCCTTCGACCAGACGCGCATGCACACCCTCGTGCTCGGGGAAGGGGCGGGCCAAGGGAGCGTCGCCCGGGCGGACTTCGCGCCGGATTTTTCAAGCCTCCGGGTGGATGCCTCCTTTGCCTATGCCGGGAAAACCGTGAGCGTCAGTCAGGGCTCCGCCCTTCTCGGAAGGCAAATCCTCCGCCCGGACGCCCGGGCCCGGCTGGCGGGGGCGGTTGTCCCCATCACGCCGCCCGATCCCGATGGTCCCCCGCTGGAATTGAAGGCGGGAGACGAGCTTCTGGTCCAAGTCCCGCTGTACGCCCGAACGGAGGGAGATGAGACCCTCTCCCGGATCGTGACGACCGGTGAGGAAAAGGAACGGCTGGAAGGGCTCCGCGCGCTGTTGGAGAGAACGCCCGATCCTCTCTTGAAAGAAGATATCCTGAGCCTGCTGCCTCTGGTGGAAATCTGGGCGGAGGGCCGGGAGATGGCCGGAAAAGGGAAATTCAAGGAACCCACGGAGTATCTCCTCGGCACGGTCAACCCGATGTCCCCCCCGGCCATCCGGGAGGATTCCCCCCTGTTTCCCGTTTACTGTCTTTATCGGGTCAGAAACCTGGTCTGGCGCTCCATTCAGGGTGGATACCCCGGGGAAGTCGCCGAATACTACGCACTGGCCGCGCATCTGTTGGCCAAGGCGAAGGCCCGGGTTCCGGACAACCCGCTCATCAATCTGTATCTGGGTGAACCGCAGCCCTGGCCGGGGCCGCCGGATGATCCCGATGCGCCGCGGTGGGCCAATGATCAGCGTCATGCCCTGGAGAAACTGCGGGAGATCGTCCATTGGTGGATCGACGAGCGCCAGATGGCGAACGGTTCCTACGGCGGGGGATGGAATGACGATGTGGAGATGTGGCGCAACTGGTGGCCGGTCCTCCTGGCGTTTGAGGACGAAAAGGCCGAGGCCGCGCAGGCCCTGCTCTCTTCCGCCATCCTTGAGCAACCCCACATGAAGGCAGGCTATTCCTCGATCATGAGCGATGTGGAGCATTCCTCGGAAGACAGCGCGGATACCCTCACGCCGATGCTCTATCTTCAGCCGCGCAATCCCGCCTGGCGGGAGAAGGCCGGAAACATCGCCCGCCTCATGCGGGAGGTCTGGACAGAGAAAAACGCGAGGGGAAACCTTTCGTTCAAGAACATCGTCTTCAATAGCCAGGCCACCGGCAGGGACCCGAAGAACGCTTACGACACCACACTGGACGCCCGGGCCGTCCAGCCCGCTTTGGTTTATTGGCAGATGACGCGCGACCCGGAGTTGACCCCGCTTTTCACGCAATGGCTCGATACGTGGGTGGAAGCCGCCGCCTCCGATGACAATGGAAAACCGGCGGGCGTCCTCCCGAGCGCGATCCATTTTCCGGATCAGCGGATCGGGGGGCCGAATCACTGGTGGGACACGGAAGCCTTCTCCTTTCTCTACAACTGGCCGCACTACACGGGCGATATGCTGCACGTTCTGGTCATCACTTCATTTCTCACCGGAGAAAGCCGGTATCTGGAACCGGTCCGTTCCATGGCAAGGCTTCGCATGGATTATCTCGCGCGGAATCCCGGGGACTCCGTCCGCGAGGAGATCGGCTTTACCAGCTTTGGCCGTTACTGGAAAAAGGCGGCTTCCCTTCCCGATCTGGAACCCGGGTCTTCCGACTGGTGCGCCGCGCAGATGGGAGCGCTCCTCCCCGGTCCCCTGGCCGGATATCGGCTCCTTTCCGGAGACACCCGGTTTGACGAAGTCCTCCGGCGGGATGGCGATGGCTACATCCGGTTCCTGCTCGGTGGAGAGCGCGGGGAACTGGAAAGGGATCTCGCATCCGTGGCCGCGTCGTTTTCGGTCAATCGCGCTGCCTACACTAGCGAAGTCCGCTGGACCGACCGCGTCTTTCGCTTTCCGTCGGCTTATCTGGAAAGCTTTCTCAAGGAGGAGCTTCCTCTTCCCAACACCCGCCTGCTTTACGAGACCCTGACCGGCGACCCCTCCACCTGGGTTGGCTGCCGGCTTGCGGCCGTCCGCTGGCGCACCCCGCCCGAAAACATCGCCGCATTGGTCACCGGCACGGGCAGGACCGGCTTCCGGGCGGAACTCTATCACTTCGGCAACCAGCCGCGGGAGATCACCGCGGAGCTGCTCCTTCTGCGGAACGGATCGTATGAAGCGATCCTGCGTCCCCTGGGCGCGGGGGCCGGGGAGCTTTCGCGAATTCCCCTGACGGCCAACGGAAACGGCGCGGAGGTCCGGATCACCCTGCCGCCCCGGACGCTTTGTGAACTGGTTGTCCGGCCCCGGTAACCGGGCCGACCGGACGAAAAACGGGAATCGCTTTCTCCCATCGGAGATAAAAACTGGCGGAAAATCGGCGGACCGGTTATTTTGTCACGGTTCGCACTTGCCTCCGGAAGGGCTCCGGGCGAGCGAACCGGTTTGACACAACCGGCGCTTTCCCCGAATGTGAGCACGTGCTCCATTGAGCATCCGAAAACCAAATTCTATCGACGATGTCACTCACTCAACACGAGATTGCCAGCCAGTTGGGGATCAGCCGGGGCACGCTCCATCGTATTCTCAGCGGCTCGCCGCTGGTGAAAGAGGCGACGCGCGAACGGGTCACCCGGGAGTTAAAGCGGCTCAATTACGTTCCCAACTTCATTGCTCGTGGCTTGAAGATGAAAAGGACCGAGACCATCGGGATCATCGGCCCGGCGGCCATGAAGATGGCCAACATCGACAAGCTCAACGCGCTGCATCTCGCCGCCCGGAAGCTCGGTTATTCCGTCATGATCGGCTATAGCGACGGATCGCCGGAGGAAGACGCCCGGTGCATTCAGGAGCTGCGCGCGAGGATGGTGGACGGGTTTATCGGTTTGGGAAGAGGGCTTCCGGAAAATGTCCCCAATTACAAAAACCTTCAGGATGCCGGGGTTCCCTTTGTCACCCTGTACCCCATGCCCGGCTTTGAGGCGGACTGTGTTTACGTGGACACGCGCCAGGCCTATTGCACCTTGACCAGCCACCTGATCGCGCAGGGGCACACCGGGATCGGCCTGCTGCTGGAGGCCTCCGCCTCCCAGTATTCGATCAACCGGGAACTCGGGTTCCGCGACGCCATGGCGGCGGCGAAGCTGCCTGTGGTGGAGGATTGGATCGTCCACGTCACGCCGGACGGATCGTCCGAGGTGGACCCCCGCAACGATGCCAACTCGGTCTGGCGGGTTTCGGATTACCAATACGGCTTCTGGGGCGCGTCGCTGGTGCTGGCCAAGCGCAAGAGGCCCACGGCCCTCGTCTGCTTCTCGGATGAATTCGCCATCGGTGCTCTTCGCGCCGCGGACCTGGCGGGGATTCGGGTTCCGGAGGAACTGGCGATCGTCGGCTACGATGACAAGGAGTGTGCCAAGTTTGCCCGCGTCCCCCTGACGACGATGCATCAGCCGGATGAAATCCTGGGCAAGGAGGCGATCGCGCTGTTGATTAACCGTATCAGCGGAAAGCTTCCCGACAAACCGGTGGTCCGGCCCCTCAAAGCCCGGCTGGTGATCCGCGAATCGTGCGGAGCCAGGCGGGGCAAGGCGTGCTGAAGTCGGGAAGGCTTCCCTTGGCTCCCCTTTAGCCCCCCTTGGCGCAAGCGCCGCGCTGCCCCCGCGGGTCGTTGAAAACAGGAGCCTCCGGGGCTCGGGCGCCGCGGGATCAGGCGTTCTCCGGGCGGCGGCGCATCCTCCGGGCAAACGCCATCGCGCCCAGTCCCGTCAGGAGCACCATGGCAACGCTCGGTTCCGGAATGGCGGCCATCAGCGCAATATCATTGCCGCCGAGGAACGAGCCAAGCCCCCCGTTGGCCGTTGAATCGGCCAGATAGCTGATGTTGAAATCCTGCGTCAACCCTCCGGCTCCCGTCAGGGTCAGCAGGGAACCTTGTTCGAGACCCGCAAACGCGCCGGTGATCGCGTCGCTGCCATCGTTGATCAGGATGAAAAAGAGATCGCCCGGAGCCGCCGTGAATCCGCTCAACAGGCTTCCCGAAAGGATGGAAGCGCCGTCCAGCGAGATGGTTCCCGTGACATTTACCGCGTCGTTGAGTCCGACATTCGCGGCGGAACCGCCTGCCGCGGTCGAGCCGAGCTTGATCGAGAGGGTGGCGCCGGAAGCGAGGTTGAGCGAGCCCGCACCGGCATCGGGAGCGACCGTGGTGGAAGCGCCCGCTTCAGTCACATGAAAGACACCGGTCTTGACCGTGGCACCCGGATCGCCGGGGGCGAGCGTCCCGGTGACCGAGAGTTGCCTGCCTGAAGCGAGATTGAGCGAGCCCGTTCCGCCGATCGTTCCGGCGACGCTCACATGATCCGCATTGTTGGCGGTGCCCGAGATCGATCCCGTCAAGAGCAGCGTTCCCGCGCTCACGCTGGTCGTCCCGGTATAGGTATGGGCTCCGGAAAGGGTCCAGGTTCCCTGTCCCGCCTTGATCAATGAAACGGTGGCGCTCCCGTTGACGATATTGCCGCCGAAGGAGCCTCCGTTGCTGCCGGAAAAAGTCATGCTCCGTGCTCCGCTGACCGTTGCGGAAAACCCTCCCGTCAAGTGCAGCTCACCGGTTCCCTCGTTCTGAATCACGCCGCTGCCGCCGATGAGGTTGAAGGCGCGGCTCGAAGTCTCACCGGCTCCCGTATAAAGGAGCGTGCCCGCGTTGCCGCCCGCGCCGAAATCGACCGTGGCGGCTCCGGTGGTCCACGCGCCGAGATTGCTGCTGGTGCTGCCGAAGGTTCCCAGATGGGAAACACTCAACGAACCTCCCCGGATTCCGGTGTTGCCGGTATAGGTATTCGCTCCGGCAAGGACAAGGGTTCCCAGACCGCCCTTATCGAGCTTTCCGCTTCCGGAGATCACCGCGTTGACCGTGGAAGTGCCGGTGGAAGCGGTGATATTCGGGGGATTGTTGCTGGCGCCGGAACCGACGCTCAACGCGATCTGGGAGCCCGAGGCGCCGTCGATTGTATAGCCATTGATGTCAAAGTTGATGGTATTGACATTGATGGTGGTGTCGGTTGCCAGGGTGACGGTTCCCGCCGTTCCGCCAAAAAATGCGGTGATCGTGCTCGGGGCCGTATTGATGTAGGTTTGAAGGGCTCCCGAGGTGCTGCCGAGACGCCAGAAGGATGACGTGGTATCCCAGACCGGGTCGCCCCCGGGCTGAACCCCGGTTCCCGTTCCCGCCCCGTTGTCGTCAAAGTAGAGGACGGTATTCGCGGCACGGGCCGATGGAGTGGCGGCGGAAAATGCGATGCCCAGGGCAACCAGGGGAATGAGAGGGGGTATTTTCATAAGGAGACGAGGGTGATGATGAGGGAAACGGGAGGAAGGCGTGATGATTCCAATAACCTCAGATCGGAGGATCTGCCTATGTTCACGTGCACATTTTAGAATCGAATCATTGGGTGTCAAGCCGTTTTATAGCCTGCGTTCCCGAAGTCCGGCGCTTCATGACCGGGCAGCCGTTCCCGGGTCGCCTCGATCATTTCTCCGAGCATCGCCGACGCCTTTTCAACCGGCAAATGCATCCGGGGGTGAGCCAGCAGCGCCTGAAAGGCGAGGTTCAGGTCCCGCCGGATGGAGGCTTGAAGCGTCAGCGATTGCTCCTCGACCGCGCGGCGCACCAGCATGGCCGCTCCGACCGGAAGCTCTCCCGCGACGATCGGGCGGACGCTGTCATGCCGGAAGACGGCGTTGGTTTCGACGATCGCTCCTTCGGGAAAACCGGCAAGCTGGCCGCGATTGGGCAGGTTGACATTGGTGACCAGGGATCTCAACCCCAGGAGAGCCTCGATCTGCTGCACGCCTTCCTCCCCGGAGCGCTCCAGAACACGTCCCGCGCCGTTTCCCAGGGGGATGCGGGGCATCCGGCTCCGCTCAAGACGCCACGAGTACGGGGTGCGGATGATCCCCCACCGGTGCAGTTCCTTTTCGCTGGAGAGATACCACGGGACGAATTCGACCAGATGCCGGTCTCCCGCCGCTCCAAGCGCTCCGAACCGGCGCAGGAGATCGAAGGCGACCAGTCCATCGTTGGTAAACCAGCTTTCGGTTTGCAGGGCCTTCTCTGCCTTTGATTCCCGGTTTTCAAAAAACGCTTCTTCCCGGATGAGGCGGTGAAGCCTTGGCATCAGGTCATGACCGCGCCAGGAGATTTCCGTCGCCCAGGTGAAATGGTTCACTCCGGCAATCTCCAGCTCCAGTTCCGCCCGGTCCGGGCGTTCGACCTGAAACCACTTTTCAACCAGACCCGCCAGAATTTTCTGCGTCTCGAAAACCTCGTGGCAACAGCCAAACGCCTTGATCTTCGGCTCCTGGGCATACAGGGCGGCTGTACAGACGGCCATCGGGTTGGTGTAGTTGATCACCCAGGCTTCGGGGCAGCAGGCCATGATCGCCTGCGCGAACTGACGGAAGATCGGGACGCTTCTCAGGCCGCGGAGAATTCCCCCCGGCCCCGTGGTATCCCCGACGGTCTGCAAAATCCCATACCGGGCGGGGATTTCCAGATCGGCGCGACGCATCTCCGTGGGCCCCGGTTCGATGGAAATGATGACAAAATCAGCCCCCCGCAAGGCATCCTCAAGATTGGCTTCGGCGGTGACGTGAAACCGGGTGTAAGCCGCCGGATGCGCAAAAATCTCCCGCGCGAGAGCCTGGTTATGCGTGGCGGCGGCGAGATCAATGTCATACAAGGCCAGGGTTCCCGTCAGGCGATCGGTCAGGGCGAGATCGCCGATCAGCTTCACCGCCCATTCGCGGCTCCCGCCGCCGATGTAGGCAATCTTGATCTCCGCCTTCCGCCTCCGGTTCGTGGGTCGATCCGAATCAGGAACGCTTTCAGTCAGGTTGTCGGATTCAAGGAGCGGAGTAACTGCGGATTGCATAAAAACGTGGCAGGGATGGTACCAAATATGGGCACGTGTACAAACCCCTTTTTAAGAATCACCGGTAAATCCTGGCGCGGGGAACACGGTCGTGCACCGGCATCAATTCCCGGCGTCCGGTGGAAGCCCTGTTTCACTCCCCCTGCGATGGCGCTTGAGGCTGGTCCGCATTTCCGTCGGACCCGGGCCCCGCCTCGGCGACCACCAGCCGGGTCCACTCGCCATCATTGACATTGTAATAAAGGCGCATTCCGTCCGCGCTGAAGACCGGATGCGGATGATTATGCCTCCAGGAGGTGGCCCCCCTTGCGTTATCGAACTTGTCGATGATCGTGAATTCCGCGGGCTCCGTTTTCGGGTGCACCCGCTGGACCTTCCCGACGATGACCACCAGTTCCTTCTCCTTTTTGGATTCCTTTCCATCCGAGGCGAAGACCTGCCCGTTGTGAGTCATCGCCGGATGATCGGTCGGCGACCGCCCGAAGTAGACCGCCTGCCCGGACTCCACGTCAAAGGCATAGTTGCCTTTCTCCAGAATGCCCTTGGAATCGGGGGTCCAGGAAGGATGCCCCCACGTGGTGGTGAGCCGGATGAAGCGCTTGTTCTCCAAGTCGTAGATCACTTTCCCGTCCCGGTCGCTCACATGCTTTCCGCGATACGTGTCCACCCAGGCGGGACGCCCCACCTTGCAGAACACCTTTGTGCCGTCCGGGCTCATCGCCGGAAAACAGATCGAGAGCGGATTGCCTTCCCCAAAGCGCTTGCGGGTCCATTCGCCATATTCCGCGACGATCGCGTCAATCGTGAGGGCGGTCCTGATTTCTCCCGTTTCGACGTTGACGAGTTCCAGGTTCGTGTGGACTCCGGGGTTCCAGTGGCAACCGTAGATCGGCGCTTCAACACTCAGGGGCGCTCCGAATCCGAGCTGGCGATCTTCCGCGAGAACCTTTTCCTTCAGGGTCGCGATATCGACCGCGACGACGACCCATTTGCCATCACGGCAATCGTGATAGACAACCGTCTTCCCGCCATTCGCCCATTGCTGGCACGCGGCGCGGTGGGCGTCCTCGGTATGGATATCCTTTGCGATGATGGTTTCCTTTCCCGTGCTCCGCTCCAGAATCCGCAGGTCCCCTTCCTCACCATTTCGGGTTCCCGAGGTGTAATAGAGCAGGTAGCGGCCATCCGGGCTCTCCGGCTCAAGGCAAAAGTAGGAATGGATGACGTGGCGGTTCTCCAGCGAAACGGCATCGCGCCTGGTCACGCCGGAAGCCCAGTTGGCATAGGAGACCCCTTCGGGCGCGCCGAAGGCGAGGCTGGAGGAGATCAGGAGGAAGGGAAGCGCTTTCATGGAAGCAATGATTTCAGTCATAAGGAGGGAGGGGGTTGGCATTTCGGGGAAAGAACCGTCGTGGAAAGGCTTCGCTACCCGTTATTCCGAATAAGGGGTTGCGGGCTCGTACGCGGAGACATTCTTTACAATGAGATCGATCGGGGGAACCGCTTTTGCGATATCCTTTTCGATCAGGGCCAGCGAGATCACCATATACAATGGCGTCTTGAATTCCTCGACGGTCGGAATCCTGCCGATCTCCTTCCGGTCGAAATAGATGATCACCCACTTGGGAGTGACTTCCGCGCCATAGGCATGGAATCCGGGAAGGCGGCCATCCACCAGCATCTCCTGAAAGAACCTCCGGCCCACGCCCTGTTTGAATCCGGAGACGCCCAGGTGTTTGGTAATCGTGGCATCCGCAGGGCGGTAGCGGGCGTTGGCCGGCCAGAGGTGGACGGTGGGATGGTGGCCGGAAGGGTCGCCGCCGTACCACTCGATGATGTCGATCTCCGTGCGGGTCTGGGATGGATCGCTATAGCCGTTGCGGGAGAGCAGCCAGAGGCCGATCCAGGAGCCGTTTCCCTTGGGAAACTGAACCGTCATTTCGAAATAGCCATACTTCTGCGCGAAGCCCCGGCCTTTCCGGTCCACGGTCTGGATGTTGCCGGTTCGCCATTTTCCTTTCTCGTCCTGATTGGCCCGAATCCGCAGGCCGTCCGCGACAAGCGCATAGGTGTCATCCGCCCCGGGGGCCATGAAGCGGCCGACCCCGAAATCGGTATGCCCCGGAGCGTACCACGGCCCGGAGCCCGTCTCATCGTGTGTGACGCTCATCGTCTTGAAATCGTCGTTGAACGTCTTCCGGAACTGGGTGAGGTCCAGCTCACGCCCCTTCTGGCTGACGTCCCATTGCAGTGCGGTGAAGACGTCGGCCGGGGTGCGGGGCTGGTTCGCCGCCGCCCGCGGGGTCGCGGTGCCGGAGGCGTCCCGGCGACTGAGGTCCGCAAAGACACGCTCCATCTCTTCCGGAGTGCTGAAGGTATTGTCGATCCGGGCGTAGGCGATCTTTGCGTCCGCGCCATCCTGCGTATGAGGGTTGTTGCCGAAGCTCACCCACGTGGCGCCCAGGGCCATGGGTTCCTCCTTCTTGAGCCGAATCTCCATCGGAACCGATTCCCAGAGGGTTTCATCGGCAGGCGTGGGGACGCCGATCTCCGCAGCCGGAGACCCGGCAGGGCCTTCCGGAGCCATCTCCCGCACGAAGAGGACCGGCGCGGCCCCTTCCTGGGCGCTGGCGGCGATCAGATACCATTTGGAGGGGTCCCAGGACTGCGTGACCGTGCTTTGGGCGGCGACGAAATCCTCCATGTCGCCATCATTGGTGAGGTCATATCCCGCGCCGGCTTCTCCCTTGCCCACCGTGAACTGGAGCCTCCCGTCGCGAGCCATGAGCCGGATGCTCCCCGTGCTGGCTGCCTTGCCGACCCAGTCGCCAACGCTGAAAAGGCCGCGCCGGGTTCCGGAAGTCCAGTCGCTTCCCGGCTGGACGACAAGGTAAACGGTCAATCCGGCGGCTCCCGAGTCCAGGAAATTGCCGCCGAAGTATTTCCGGTAATCGCCTTCGGTGAGGAGCCCGTGCCGGTTGGCCGACTGCTCCCCGGAGCCCGAGCCGACCTCGATATAACCCTTGGTGAGAAAATCCGGCCACCGGTCCGTGATGCCGGTGGGGACGGCGGTGTATCCGGTGGCTTCCTGCAACCGCGAGCCCGCGGGGGCACCCTCGGCAACGAAGTCGGGCGCCACCTCGGACGAACCGGGCAGGTCGGCAGCCATGTTGAACTTCCATTCGGCGACAGTTTCAGCCACGGCTGCCGTTGCGGATAGGGCGCAGACCACGGCGAACACCGCCGTTGTCGAAAGGAGAATGGGGATTTTCATGTTGTTTGATCCAAAGGGCAAAGGGCGAAGGGGGATGTGAACCGTTCCCTGAGTGCGAAAACGGGAGCGATATTTGCAGATTCCCTTAAAACGGCAGGGGTTGGCAAGAAAAATGTGCACGTGTCTAATTTGTGCCGGCGCTGGGTCCGGAGTTTCCTCCCCGGCCGGATTTCAGGAATGGGCGATGGCGGCGACCCAGGCTCCCCGGCATGCCTCCGAAGCGTCATTCCATGCGATCCAGTCCGCACCGGGGCTCAGGGCCGGATGCGGATGGTAGGGATGCCGGGCTCGCATGGCCGTCGCCACGTGCAAGGCTTCCCCGGTCCGCAGATCGAGCAGCGCCACGTCGGACGCGTTCGTCCCCTTCTCCTGATCGGCCCGCTGATGCCGCTCCCGGTAGATCGCCCGCTCTTCGTCCGTCAATCCCCCCTCGCGAAAAGGGCCCGTCGTATCCACCGCCGCGTAACGGCCGGATTGATTCATGGTGCAATGCCAGACGACATCGTTTTCCCAGAGCAACTTCGCGGGGCGTCCGTCGCCGAAAACCTCATACAGGCCCCGCTTTCCCGCCGGGCTGACCGCGTAGGCCGGCACGTATGCCGAGACGTCGTGAAATCCCCATCGCTCGTGCCCGACACACAGGGGCGTGCCCGGTTCCTCCGAGGCCTGATCATAAGCCGGACGCCCTTCGGGAGCGTGCCGGGGGTGCCATACCCAGCAGCGATCGGGAATCGTTTCCGTAGGGCCTTCGTGTGAAAACGCCACCCAGCTCTCGTCAAAAGGGCAGTAGTGAAAATGATTGGCGTACCAGGTCTTGGAGAAAAGCACCCGCGCGGCGCCCGTGGCGACGTCGATCTCGACCGCCCGGTAAACCTTCCCGTGAACCTCTCCGCAAAGCACCCGGGTTCCATCGGCGGAAACGCTGCACAGATCATCGAGCCGGACCCCCGGGGCCGGGCGATAGACGCACTTCCAATCCGCGGAAGGCTCGCCCAGGTCCAGCATCCAGATCCCGCCGAGAAACACCGCCGCCACCTTCCGCCCCCGAAGCGTCACGTCATACCAGGCGATGTTTCCCGACGCGCCAAGCGGCTCCACATCCCGGAGATGCGTCTGCCTTCCGTCTTTGAAATCGAAGGAAAAAAGCCCGAGGACGCCCTCCCGCAACTGCATGTAGAGAAGTCCCGCTCCCCCGGGGGCAAAGGCGTTGCAGTGGGGATAGGTAATATAGGTATCCGGTCCGAGAAAGAAACGGGTGAGGATTTTCATCTCAGAATCTCAGAATTCCTTCTCCAAACGCCTGTAGAAGTGGGTCGGCATCGATGGTAACGAAAAAAAGGGGAGCACCGGACAGGAGAGGGAATGAATTTTTCGCCAGATTAATGGGCACGTGCATCAATGTCAACTTCAAGCGAAAGATTTTACGGGAACCGGGGGGCGGCGATCCGATGCGCGAATGCTTCGCTCCCCGAAGGCATCCCGGGAGAGCGGGGAAGGGAAGACCGAAGGAATTGCCGGAGGCGTTTTTTCCCGGATTGAAACAAATGGGTTGCAATAGTGCACGTGAACAGTCTATTTTTCGAGAACCGATTCTGGCCCCGGCCGCCGTCTGCGGAAACCGTTCCAACGGAAGGTTTCCTTCATCCGGAGATGCATCCCGGCCCGCGGTCAAGCGCCCCCAGACATTGATCACCCGCCGGTTCATCCCACCCCGAGAAGATTCGTTTATGCCCGAACATCCCAACTCCATTCGCCCCGTCGCCCCGGCATTATGAGCACCATCACTGGAGAAGAGCCGGATACCGGGGCCGCTGACATCGACGCCCTTCAGGATGAAATCACCGCCGTCAGTGGATGGATTCCGGCCATCCGGGAGGAGATGGCCAAGGTGGTGGTGGGCCAGACCTATCTGATCGACCGCCTGATCATCGGCTTCCTGGCCAACGGCCATGTCTTGCTGGAGGGCGTGCCGGGCCTTGCCAAAACCACGGTGATCAAGGCGTTTGCCAGTTCCATTCACGGCACGTTCCGGCGGATCCAGTTTACGCCGGACCTTCTGCCTTCCGATATTGTCGGAACGCTGATCTATAATCAGAAAACCCAGGAGTATTCGACCCGCAAGGGGCCTATCTTCGCCAACATCATCCTGGCCGACGAGATCAACCGGGCTCCGGCGAAAGTGCAGAGCGCCCTGCTCGAAGCGATGCAGGAACACCAGGTGACGCTCGGTGACACGACCTACCCCCTGCCGGAACCTTTCATCGTGCTGGCCACCCAGAACCCGATCGACCAGGACGGCACGTATCTGCTCCCGGAGGCGCAGGTGGATCGCTTCATGTTAAAAGTGGAGGTGGATTACGGCACCATGGAGGAAGAGATGCGCGTGCTTGAGATCATGGGGACGTCGGGCGCGAGGCCGGTCGTCAATGCCGTGACGGACCTGCCCACGATGATGCACCTGCGGGAGCTTTGCAACCGGGTCTACGTCGATCAGCAGATCAAGGACTACATTGTGCGGCTCGTCTTCGCCACCCGCCGGTCGAAGGAACTCGACCCGAAGCTGGAGGGATTGATCCGTTACGGAGCCTCTCCGCGCGCGACGATCAATCTGGTCCTGGCAGCCAAGGCGCACGCTTTTATGGAGGGGCGTGCGTATGTCACCCCGCTCGATGTGCGGCGCGTGGCCATCGACGTGCTGAGGCACCGGCTCCTGCGCACCTATGAAGCCGAGGCGGAGGATATCAGCAGCGCCCAGCTGGTCGATTGGATTCTGGAAAAAGTCATTGTTCCCTAGTGCCTTGTACCACGTTAAATTGCGTATTGAGCTTGTCCTTTTGGCCCAGGGCTGCGTTGTCAGCCCGAAGCTGTTATCTTTGGATAGCAGCTTGGGCTTCCGCCTTGCCCTGAACCAAAATCCCTGCGCTCCATCCGCAATTTTCCATGTTAGAAGGTACTGGCCTATAACCAGGCAGGTGTTATGATCCCCCGGGAACTCCTCAAAAAAATACGGCACATCGAAGTACGCACGAGTCATCTCGCGCACGAGATGCTGGCCGGAGCCTATCACTCGGTTTTCAAGGGCCGCGGGATGGACTTTGAAGAGGTGCGGGAGTACGAGTTGGGCGACGATATCCGGACCATTGACTGGAACGTAACGGCGCGCACGGGGGTGCCGCACATCAAGAAATACCGGGAGGAACGCGATCTGACCCTGATGGTGATGGTGGATGTCAGCGCGTCCGGCCAATTCGGTTCGGGGTCGCAGACCAAGAGGGAACTCGCCGCGGAGATCGCCTCGATCTTCGCCTTCAGTGCGGCCCGGAACGGAGACAAGGTGGGGCTGGTGCTCTTTACCGATGAGGTTGAAACCTTCATCCCGCCCCGGAAAGGGCGCTCCCACATCTTCAGGATCATTCGCGAAATATTGGCATGCAAACCCGCGAGGAAAGGAACGAACCTGAAAACCGCGCTCGATTTCCTCAACAGCGTCATGCGGCGGCCTTCGGTCGTATTCCTGATCTCGGATTTTCTGGATGAAGGTTTTGAGAAGACGCTTCGGGTGACCAACCGGCGGCACGATGTCGTCGCGGTTTCGATCTACGACCGGCGGGAGCTGGAGCTTCCCGATGTCGGAACAATCACCCTGGAGGACACGGAGACCGGAGAGATCATGGAAGTGAACCTTTCGGAGAAACGCCTTCGGGAAAGTTTCTCCAGAGAAGCTCAGGAAGAGCGCAAGGCCCGGAAAAAGCGTCTGGAGCGGGCGGGGCTCGATACGATCGAACTGGAGACGGAAGAACCGTATCAGAACCGGATTCGGGATTTTTTTGAAAGGCGCCTGCGCCGGGTCATCGGGTCATGCTGATCGCCGCCACCGAATTGATCGACGACCTTCTCTGGCAGACCCCGCCAAGGGAAGGGGACTTCGCGCCATGGCTCTGGCCGGGGATGTCCGTGGGGTTGTTGCTGCTGGGAATTGTGGCGTTGATGCTGCGGCGGCGGCATCAGGGCAGGGCGATGGCAAAGGCGGGGGAGGCGGTTTCCGCGCATGTCACCGCTTTGGCGCAGCTTCAGGGGGCGAAGGGGTTGTTGCGCGACGACCGCGCCCGGGAATTCGTGATCGTCGTATCGCGGATTCTGCGCACGTACCTCGCCGGTCGCTTCGATATCCGGGCTTCTCACCGGGCGAGCGAGGAGTTCCTGCGGGACGTTTCCCTCGGGAAACTGCTGACGCCGGAGCAGGAGGTGCTGCTTGTCCACTTCCTTTCCCGATGCGACCGGGTCAAGTTCGCCAGAGGACGGGTAACGCAGGACGAGATGGAGGAACTTTTTGACGCCTCGCATCGGTTTATCCTGGAGACGGTTCCGACGGGGCCGCAAGAGGAAGCTCTCCAAAGCGCATGAGCCGGCTGCTGACATTTGAATTCGGCCAATGGGCGTGGCTGCTTCTGCTTGCCCTGGTGCCTTTGCTGGCCTTCCTGCAAGCGCGAACGGGCCGCCCTGCCGCGCTGCCCTATCCCGCCGTGAGCCTCCTGCGCCGGATCGGCGCTCCCTCCCGGAGCCGGGCTGGCCGGTGGATGCGCTTCCTCCATCTGCTGGCCCTCGTCTTGATGGTGCTGGCGTTGGCGCGGCCCCGTTTCGAACGGGGAGAGAGCGACGACCACCGGGAGGGGATCGACATCGTGCTTTGCACGGATATTTCGGGTTCGATGGATGAAAGGGATTTCGAGCAGGCGGGAAAAAAGATTTCCCGGCTGGAGGCGCTGGTGACGGTGATCGACGATTTCGTCGATCAGAGGCCCAATGATCGTTTCGGAATGATCGGGTTTGCCGAACACACTTACCGGCTGAGCCCGTTGACGCTTGATGGCGAATGGATCAAGGGAATGCTTCGGGAAATCGCCACACAGGGCGGGACGGCGATGGGGGACGGCATTCTCGGCTCGCTGGAACTGCTCAAGGAATCGACCGGCAAGTCCAGGGTGATCATCCTGGTCACCGATGGCGAGAGCAACGCGGGGGCGTCCCCCCTCAAGGCGGCGGAGGAGGCGCGAAAGGCGGGGGTGCGGGTGCATACGGTGGAGATCATCTCGTTGCAGAAGGTCAGCGCCAATCGGGCAGTGAAAAGCGTGCTGAGCGAAGTGGCGAACATCACCGGCGGCCTTTATTTTCAAGCGGCGAACCTCAATCGCATGAGGGAAGTCTATGCGCAGATTGACCGGATGGAGAAAACGCGGCTCGATCAACGAAAAACCCGGCTCTACGATGAAATCTACCTCTGGTTGGTGATTCCGGCGTTTCTCCTGCTGCTGATCCGATGGATGGGAGGGCACACCCTATGGCTGAAAATCCCGTGATCTTTGCCTCTCCCTTTTGCCTCTGGCTGCTTCCGTTGCTGGTTGCGGGCGGTTTCCTGCTATGGCGGAGCGCGCGGAAACGGGCCGGCGGACGAATGGTTCGCTTTGTGGCGCCGCCGTTTGTCGAACAAGTCCTGGCGACCATCCGCTGGTCCCGCGTGCGGTTGAGGTTCTGGCTGGCCGCTTCAGTGCTTGCGCTGCTGCTCGTGGTGATCGCGCGTCCGCTTCTGGGGCCCAGGCCCGGCACGGCGGAGAAAAAGGGCGTGGATATCGTCATCGCGCTGGATGTTTCCCGGAGCATGTATGTGGAAGACGTGTCCCCAAACCGCCTTGCGGCGATCAAAACGGCCCTGTCGCAGTGGTTCGACGAATTGAACGGCGACCGGATCGGTCTGGTGCTCTTTGCCGGGGAGGCGACCGTGCAAGCCCCCCTGACATCGGACTACGCGGCGCTGCGCCAGATTTTGAACGCCGCGAACCACCGCGCCATCTCGTTGGGAGGAACCAACATTCCCCGCGCCATCGAAGTGGCCTCGAAGATGCTGGAGAAGCGACGGGAGGGAATGAAAACGATCGTCCTGATTACCGATGGCGAAAATTTCCAGGCGGACGCGATCACGGCCGCGCGCACGGCGGGAACCGATCAGGGGATTTCGATCTTCGCCGTGGGCGTCGGATCGCCGGATGGCGGAAAGGTGCCCGAGAGCGACTATTCCCTGCCTGAAAAGCAGGGCGCGGAGCGGCGTTACATTCCGAGCAGGATGGGGGGGGACGCCCACAGCCGGCTCGACGAACGCTCGTTGCAGGCGGTGGTGCGGGCGGGCGGCGGGGCGTTCTATCGGTTTGACCCGAAGCTGCACACATTCCGTTTACTGCGCGAACAGGCGCTGCTGCCGCTGGCGCGGGAAGGGCGTTCGGTGACGATATCCGATTATCAGGAGCTTTTTCAGATTCCGTTGACATTGGCGGTGCTTCTGTTGCTGATGGAACCGCTGGTGCGAACCGACCGGAAACGTCCCGCGACCGCGGAAACCGTCCGGAACCATCCGTCGCAACGCCCGACGCGACCGACCCGCACCGTCATGGTGATCGGGGGGATGCTGTTGCTCTCGCCTCCGGCCCGGGCGGAGCCGCCGCCGCTACGGGAGCGGGTGGAAGCGCTCCTGGAGAATGGGAAAGGGGAGGAAGCCGTTGCGCTGATGCAGAGCGCCGCCGCAGGAAGGGAACGGGATCATTACCAATCCTATAACTACGCGCTGGTGCTCTACCGCGCCGGAAAATACAGTGAGGCGATCCGCGCCTTTCAGTTGGTCGAATCGCTCTCCGCCGATCCGCGGCTCAAGGCCCGGGCGGCCAAGCAGGTGGGGAATGCCAGTTTTCGTCTGGCCGAAGAGTTGAAGCAAAATCCCAATTACCTTGATCAGGCGGCGGTGATGCTGGAGCAGTCGCTCGCTCAATACGGGAAAGCGGCCCCCGGAAGCTCAAAGCGTGAACTGGCGGTGAACCGGCAGGCCGCCGGAGAGATGCTCGAAGCCGTCTTGCTGGCGATGGCCGAAAGACGGATGAGAAACGCGAAGGCATTTTCGGCGGATCGGAAGGATTTGTCGCGGAAAGAGCAGCAACTCAAGGATGCGGTGCAGATTTATGAACGGCTCGCCGAATTGAGGCCGGAGCAAAGTGCCTTGCGGGAGACCCTGCGGGAGGTCAGGCAAGAGCTTGCCGACACCCAGCTTGCCCTGGCCAGAGCCATCGCCGGGGACGCGGATGAAATGGCCGAAAGGAAGACGAAAATGTCTCACGTGCTCGGTCGTCGGCGGGAAGCGTTGGAAAAATACGATGCGGCGCTTGCGAACGACGTCAGGGACCGCCCGGGGATCGAAGCCGAAAAGCGGGAACTCCTGAAAAAGATGTCGGATCAATGGGTGGCAAGTGCAAGGGAAAGGATCGAGCCGGTGCTGGCCAAGGAGGAAATCGGCGGGGGCGATGTCAAGCGGTTGATGGAAGCGCGCCAGTCGATCGAAAAAGCTCAGGCGCTGGTTCCGGAAAGCCCGGAGGCGCGGGAACTGGCAACGCGCGTGTCCGCGAAGCTGGAGGAATTCTTTGAAAAACAGGGCGACAAAGGCCTGGCCAATGCGGAGAAGCAAACCGCCGCCGATCGTAAGCTGGAGCAGACCCAGAACGCCGCCGACCATTTCCAGAAAGCCCTGGCCGAAAACCCGGAGAACCGGCGGGTGCAGGAAAAACTCCGGGCGATCGACGAAAAGCTGCCCGCCATGCTCGCACAGGTGGCGGATGAAAGCGTGGCCAAGGCGCGGGAATTGGCCCGCGATCCGGAAAACCCCGCGGGCCTCCGCGAGGCTGCCGGGCATCTGGAAAAGGCGACCCAGAGCTATGATCGGGCGCTTTCACTCAAGCCGGAGGAAACGGAGCTGGAGAAACGCCGGGAAGAAGCGACCGGGTTGCTGGAGGAACTGCGCAGGGAGATTCAGAAATCAGGCGCCGGGCTTCCGGTCGCCTCCAACCCGGAACCCGGGCGGCAGGCGGAGGATGATGGCCAGCCGGTTCATGCCCCCACTTTTCGCGACACCTCCGCGCTTCGGAAAAAGGCGGATGGCCGGGTGAAAACCGACCCGACGATCTGGGAGCGCAGCTTCAACGATTGGTAAATCCGGGTGCGGTTGCAACCGGGCAGCCGCGCTCTCCCTATCGCGCCAGAAGGTCCACGTAAAGCGCGGCCGTCCAGCCGAAATCGTGGATCACCTGATGGTAGGGGCTCTCCTCCGGGGCGCATACCCCTTTTCTCAGGAGTTCCGGCGGTTCCACTTCACCCCGGTCATCGAAATACTCGAAGAAGACACCGAACTTTTCAACACACCGTTCGATCTCGCGCCGGGTCGAGGTGCGGATCGCTTCGGCCTGCGCCTCCATTCCATATCGGGCGAACCCTTCGGCGATCAGCCAGTTGATATTGATCCAGCTCGGGCCCCGCCACATATCCTTGGCGTAGAAATCGCGATTTCTGACAGCGATGGACGCCACCGGGAAATTGGTTTTGAACATTTCCGGATCGTCGAGATGACGCCCCAGCCAGAGGGCCTGATCTTCCGAAGCCGCTCCGCACAACAGGGGAAGGAACCCGGCGCTGGAAAAGACGGGCGTGTGTTTTTCGGTTGCCGGGTCCAGATCACAATAAAAATGATGCTCCGGGGACCACAACCGTTCATTGATGATGCGGCAAAGCTCCCGGTGTGCATGTCCCCACCGCTTTTCCGCCACGGGGTTGCCAAGGTGACGCGCGAATCCGCTCAGCACCTCGCATTCATTGGCCAGGAACGCATTGAAATCCACCGCGTCGAGCTGAAGCGCCCCGTCAAAGCGTGGAGAATTATCCATCCCGCTTTCGCCGCTGCGGCAGGTCGGGTGTTCTTCGATGAACCATTCCGCCAGACCGGCCCCGTCGCTATCCCGGTTGGCGAGATCCCATTCCACGTAAGCGCAAAGTTTGGGGAAGAGACGGGCGATCCAGTTCCAGTCCCCGGTGATCTCCACCACCTTCTTCGCGCCGTAAGCGAGCACCGGCGGCTGCGTCATGACCGGCTCCGTCTTCAGGGGAGAGGCGCGAAGCGGAATGAAGCCGTCCGCCCTCTGGCCATCGAATACCGCCTCGATCATCTCCATCGCCAGCGCGGGGTCCACATGGCGCCACCCGATCGCGTGAAACGCCGAATCCCACAGCCACATATCCTTGTGGGGCCACCGGTCAGGCGTGGTCCAGCGCCGCTGGAGCAACCCTTCGGGCGAGCAGACCTGCGTTTTCATCAGGGAAAGAGCGCGCTGCAAGGTCCGCTTCCCTTGAGGGGAATCGGGCTCAAAATTCTGCCCGGAGAGCCAGGCGGTGCGGGCGGCCCAGGCGGAATCGGGATCCGCGTCGATCCGCGCCGCGTCGAAGTGAGAGGCCGCCCCGATCAAGGTCCGGTTTCCCCGGGTGATCACCTTCAACCCGGCGGGCACCTGATTCACGCGGCAGGCAGTGCCAATCAGCAGATGATGCGCATCCAGCAGGCATCCCCGCACTTCCTCCCCGGCGCTCACGAACCGGAAACAATCGCCGTAAAACGCCACTTCGCCGGAGATCGTGCATTCAAAATCAATCCGGCATTCCACCGGATATTTGATTTCGAGCCCGGGAGGCGAGTCGATCGTTCGGGCCACCAGACCTTCCTCGTAATCCGTGGGGCCATCGAGACCCGAAAACGCGAGAAGTTGGCCACGATGCCATTGGGTGCGGGTGAGTTCGCTCGGTTGCATGGGATACCCTTTTTTTGAAAAGCGGAAGAAACGGTTCAGAGAGATGAGTGAATGCGGACGGATCTCATGGATTTGAGCCGGGGGAAATCGGGGAAAAGACGGATCGAAAGAAGGAATGCAGGGAAACAGGAAAAAGATCAAGCAATATTGGACACGTGCCCATTCGGATGCGACGCCGATGGGGTCCCCGAGCCGAACGGCTCTCCCTGTGACCTCCCGGATCATGGAAACAACCGATTTCCATCCCTTCTCCGGCATCCAAACCCGCCAAACCCGCCAAACCCGGCGTCAACCGCCCGAACCCATCTGTTGGCCCGGCGGACCGCTATCGAAGGGCGCGTCTCTTCCGGGTGCGGCGATTCGGGATGAAACCCAAGGCTGGCACCGCGTTCTGAAGCACGGACATTCCGGGCGCTTGAGGAGGCGGGGCGCCGGGAGGGAGTAAAATCTGGAGGCGAGGGGAGTTGAACCCCTGTCCTTAAAACCGGAAAGGCCCGCTTCTACATGCTTATCCGACCTACTCTTTAAGGCAGTGGCTGCGGATCGACGCGCTTCCCCTGCCCGAGTGACCACGAAATGATCTCACCTTCGGACGCGGTCTCTCCGCCCTCGGGCCAGCCTGCTGCATTCGCTCCCGACCGTAGCAGGCATCCTGCCGGGAACGTCACGGTCAATTAAGCCGCGAGAGCAAGGTCTTCCGACTCTGCATTTATTTGGTTTGATCCGATTTTTAACGAGGCCAACGAATCATCCTCGGCATGCGACGTGCGTTCCAAGCTCCAAGTCGAAACCAGTACGCCCCCATCGTCCCTTACCAATGCCCCGCTTTCGCCCCGAATGCAAGGGAAACCTCGCGGCCCCCGCATGACTTTTCCCATCGTCCCTTCCCGACAAATGGAAACGCCGCAGCGAAGGCTCTCCCCGCTGCGGCGTTCCGGTGTCAGGTTGGAATGTCCGGGCGCTTACGCCGCGCTGCCTTCGCCTTCGCCTCCGGCGTTGGCGTCGGCACTGGCGGCCGCCGCTTCGTTGCGCTCTTTCATGGCGGCCTTGCGGCTGAGTTTCACGCGGCCCTTCTCGTCAATGCCGATGCACTTGACCCAGATGGAGTCGCCCACGCGGACCACGTCCTCCGTCTTGTTCACACGGAAATCCGCCAGTTCGGAGATGTGAACCAGCCCTTCCTTGCCGGGGAGGACTTCGACAAACGCGCCGAACTCCTTGGTGGAGACAACGATGCCGTTGTAGGTCTCGCCCACGGTGATTTCCTTGGTCATCCCGGCGATGATCTCCTTGGCGCGCTTGAGGCTCTCGCCGTTGTTGGAGTAGATATGGACCGAGCCGTCGTCCTCGATGTTGATCTCGGCTCCCGTCTCGGCGACGATCCCCTTGATCGTCTTGCCGCCCGGGCCGATGAGGAGGCCGATCTTGTCCACCGGAATCTTCACGGTTTCGATCCGCGGCGCGTAGACGCTCAGTTCGGTGCGCGGAGCGGCCAGCGCCCCCGCCATCACGCCGAGGATCGTCGCCCGGGCCTCGCGGGCCTGGTGAATGGCTTCCGCGAGGATTTTGATGCTGATGCCCGGCAGCTTGAGGTCGAGCTGGAAACCGGTCACACCCGTGTCGGTGCCGCAGAGCTTGAAGTCCATGTCGCCGAAATGGTCCTCGGAACCGAGAATGTCGGTGAGCGTGGCGTAACGGACGAGGGAGTCGTCATTGTACTCGGTCACCAGGCCCACGGAAATGCCCGCGACCGGCTTGCGGATCGGCACCCCCGCGTCCATCAGGGCGAGCACGCCGCCGCAGACGGAGGCCATGGAGGTGGAGCCGTTGGACTCCATCACCTCGCTGCTGATGCGGATGGCGTAGGGGAAGTCGGATTCCGCCGGAATCACCGGCCGGATGGAACGCTCGGCGAGCGCCCCGTGGCCGATCTCGCGGCGGCTGGCGCCCCCGGTGCGCCCGGTTTCGCCCACGGAGAAGGGCGGGAAGTTGTAATGCAGGATGAAGCGCTTTTCCGAATCGCCGCCGGTGTAGGCGTCGAGCATCTGCGACTCATCGGCGGGAGCCAGCGTGGCGAGCGCCAGCGCCTGGGTTTCCCCGCGCGAAAAGAGCGCGGAACCGTGCGAGCGGGGCAGGAGACCCACCTCGGCGTTGAGCACGCGCAGATCGCGCAGGCCGCGCCCGTCGGGCCGCACCTGTTTGTCGAGCGTGCTGATCCGGAACGCCTTCTTCTGGAGGTAATCGAACGCCTGGTTGATGTCGAAGGAGGTCGCTTCCGGGAATTTCTCGACAATGGCGCTCTTGACTTCGTTGCGCAGGACTTCCACCGCCTTGCCGCGGGCCACCTTGCTCGGGGTGTAAATGGCGGCTTCGATCCGGTCGCCCGCCACCTGGTAGGCGATTTCGAGCAGTTCATCCTTCACCAGCAGGAGCGGAAGCTGGCGCTTGGGCTTGCTGACCCGGGCGGCAAGTTCCTTCTGGGCGAGCACGATCTGGCGCACATGGCCCTGTGCGAATTCCAGCGCTTCGATGAAGGTCTCCTCGGGAAGCTCGTTGGCGGCCCCCTCGATCATGATCACGTCGTTTTCGCTGCCGACGTAGACGAGGTCGAGATCGCTCTCAACCCGCTGGGAGTGGGTCGGATTGACGACGAACGTGCCGTCCACCCGGCCGATGCGGACCGCGCCGACAGGGCCGGCAAAGGGGATGTCGGAGACCATCAGGGCGGCGGATGCGCCGTTGATGGAGAGGATGTCGGGATCGTTCTCCCCGTCCGCGCTCAGCAGGACGCTGATGATCTGGGTATCATAGAAATACCCCTTGGGGAAGAGCGGGCGCAGGGGGCGGTCCGTCATCCGGGCGGTGAGGACTTCCTTTTCCGAAGGGCGGCCTTCGCGCTTGAAGTAGCCGCCGGGGAATTTGCCGACCGCCGCCGCTTTTTCGCGATAATCGACGGTGAGCGGGAACCAGTCCTGCCCTTCCTTGAGGGTGGTGGCCGAGACGGCGGTGACCAGGATGATCGTTTCGCCGCTGCGGACGGTTACGGCGCCGTCGGCGAGCTTGGCGAGTTTGCCGGTTTCAAAGGTGATGGGCTCGGAGCCGACTTCAACAGTAATGGTGTGATGCATACGATTCTTCAAAAGGCGGCGCCTTTGCCTTCATCACCGGAGTCGAGAAAAAATGGAGACTTATGAATGAAGGAGCCGCGAGGCGAAAGAGCCGTCCCGGTTCCTTGATTCATACTTCTCCATTTCTCTGAGCCTCCGGCAATGCCGCTCGGGCACCGCACAGGGTGTTGGCGTTGGATGGGTTTCCGGGCGGACCCGGGCCGGAAAAACGGACCGGGGCGCCGGGAGAAACCCGGAGTCGTGGGGGGATCGGAGTGAAATGCGATGGCCGCCGTCGGCGTGACGGGCGGCGGGAGGTCCGAAGCGGCTTTCGCCGCCGCGCGGGCGCGGCGACCGGAGCCGCCGAAGCGCAAACGGGAGCGGCACGTTCCCCAGGCGGGGCGACGTGGCCTGCTTCCGCCGGGCCGCATCGGATTCTCTCTTCAAAACAAACAGGGAAGCACCGGCTTCCGATCGACAGAAAATTCCCAGGCCGGGGCATGCCGACCTGGGGAACCTTCCAGAGTGAAAATCAATTAACGGCGGAGCTTGAGGCGCTCGATCACGTTCTTGTAGCGATCGCCCTTGGTCCGCTTCAGGTAATCGAGCAGGCTGCGGCGCTTGGCCACCATCATGAGCAGACCGCGCCGGGAGGCGTGATCCTTGGGATGCGTCTTGAGGTGGTCCGTCAACTGCGCAATGCGCCGGGTGAGAAGGGCGATCTGCACGTCTGAGCTGCCCGTATCCTTCTCGTGCTGCTGGAATTCCTGTAAATCGGTCGTCGTTGCCATAGTTCTTTTTATTGGGTGGGGAGCAGTATCAGCGAAGCCGCCGGGTTGGCAAGAGGTTTTTCGCCACTGGAAGGGAAATCCGGCAGAAGCCAAAGTCAGCCGGACTGCCAGTCCTCCCCCCGGGGTGATCGGGCATCTTCCCTATTTTGCCCGGACGGCCCGCGTCTTGTCGAGCTTGAGGACGCCGCCGGGGGCGAACGCGGGCGCGGCCTTCGGGTCGGTCACCTTTTCCCCTTCCCACTGGACGCTCCCCTGTTCCACGAGTCGCCGGGCCTCCCCGCGCGATTTCGTGATCCCGAACGCTTCCGCGTAGGCGGTCACGACGGCGCTGACGATGTCGCTCCCCGGCTGGAGGGCGACTTCGGCCAGCTCCGCTTCCGCGAGGTTTTTCTTTGAGAAACGGGTGTTGAAATCCTCCAGCGCGGCCCGCGCCTCTTCGGTGGAGTGGTAGCGCTCCACGAGCCGGAAGGCGAGTTGCTTCTTCGCCTCCATCGGGTGCTGGTCGGCGGAAAGCTCCTCGCCCAGGAGCAGCAGGTAATAGCGGGCCATGAGGGTGTCCGAGATGCTCATCAGCTTGCCGAACATCGTGACGGGCGGCTCGCTCACACCGACGTAGTTACCGAGGCTCTTGCTCATTTTCTGCACCCCGTCGAGCCCTTCGAGCAGCGGCATCAGGAAGACGATCTGCTGTTCCTGCCCGTGTTCCTTCTGGAGATCGCGCCCCACCAGGATGTTGAAAAGCTGGTCCGTGCCGCCGATCTCGACATCCGCCTTCACCTTCACGGAGTCCCACCCCTGAATGATCGGGTATTGAATCTCGTGCAGGCGGATCGACTCGTCGCGCTCAAGCCGGTTGCGGAAATCCTCGCGCTGGAGCATCTGCTGGACGGTCACGCTGCCGTTCAGGCGGATCACCTCCTCAAACGTCATGATTTCGAGCCATTCGCCGTTGAACACCGTGCGGGTCCGCTCCGGGTCGAGAATCTTGAACGCCTGCTGGCGGAAACTCCGGGCGTTTTCCATCACCTGATCGTGCGTGAGCTGCGGGCGGGTCTTGGAACGGCCGCTCGGGTCGCCGATCATGGCGGTGAAATCGCCGATGATGAGGATCGCCGTGTGGCCGAGATCCTGAAACTGCCGCAGCTTCTGGAGCGCCACGGTAAAGCCAAGGTGAATGTCGGGCGCGGTCGGGTCCACCCCCAGCTTGACGTTGAGGGGTCGCCCGCTGCGGAGCTTTTCGAGCAGACCGGCTTCCGTGGTGATCTGGGCGGCTCCGCGTTTGAGCAGGGCGAGTTGTTCTTCGGGTGTTTTCGGCGCAGCGGTGGGTTGGGAAGTCATGGGGCGGTTTCTGGGCAGATGGCGGGGCGGGGGCTTCCCTCCGGATGGATCAAGAGCGCCTTTTTAATCCCCGTTCCCCCGGATGCGCAAGGCAGAAGCACCGCCCCGGGGTGGGTGCCTCGGTTTTGGGGAAAGATCGGCGGTTTTCCCGATTCCCGACTATTTCAATCGGAAAAAGGGTTGCCCCCGCCCGCCCGCTTCCCTTATTTTCAGAAAACCTTCCAATGAAGCTTTCCAAACGAGGCGAGTACGCGCTGCGGGCCCTGATTGACATCGGGATCGCCCACGAGCTGGGGCGTCCCCTCGTGCAGATCGGGATGCTCGCGGAGAACGAACGCCTACCGATCAAGTTCCTCGAACAGATCCTCATGCAGCTCAAGGAAGCGGGCTATATCGAGAGCAAACGGGGCAAGCAGGGGGGGTACTATCTCCTGATGCCCGCCCCGCAGATCCGGATCGGGCAGGTGATCCGGCTCATCGACGGGCCGCTGGCCCCCGTCGCCTGCGTGAGCCAGACGGCCTACGAGCGGTGCACCTGCCCGGATGAGGAACACTGCGGGCTGCGGATGCTCATGCACGACGTGCGCAACGCCATCGCCAACATTCTCGACCGCTTCACCCTGGCCGATACGATCGACATGACGCTGCGCAAGATTCGCCGCAACCGACCGGAGATTCCCTTCATTGACGCGTTGCTGAGCCGCCCGCTGACCGACGAAGGGCCGCTGGAGGGCCGGGCCGGCCGCCGCCGCCGGGAAGCTCTCCCCGCGCCCGCCGATCCGCCGCCGATCAGCGATCCGTTGCTGCCGATTCCGGCTCCACCCCGGAAAACGCGCGGACGCCGCGGGACGCTTCCCCCGCTCAAAACCGTTTCTCCAAACGAAAATAATCCATGAAACCGTGGTTCCTGCTCGCCGTGGCGCTCGGCCTCATCGGCGCCTCCGCCTACTTCACCTTCCGCAAACCGGCTCCCGATGACGGCAGGCTGACCGTCCGCATCGGCCATTTCCCGAACGTCACCCACGCGCAGGCGCTGGTGGCTCACCACCTGAGCCGACAGGGCAAGGGATGGTTTGAGGAACGCCTCGGGCCGGATGTGAAGGTCGAATGGTACGTCTACAACGCCGGTCCCAGCGCCACGGAAGCCATTTTCGCCAACAGCGTTGACCTCACCTACGTCGGCCCGAGCCCCGCGATCAACGCCTACGCCCGCTCGCATGGCGCGGAAATCCGGATCGCCGCCGGGGCCGCGGATGCCGGGGCGGCGCTCGTCATTCACGGTGATTCGGAGATTCGAGACGCCGCCGGGTTCCGCGGCAAAAAAATCGCCACCCCGCAGCTTGGCAACACGCAGGATGTCGCCGCCCGCGCGTGGCTGAAGGCCGGGGGACTCAAAATCACCCAGCTCGGCGGAGACGCGCAGGTCGTCCCGACCGCCAACCCGGACCAGATGGGGCTCTTTGCCTCCCGCCGGGTGGAAGGCGTCTGGACCGTGGAGCCCTGGGTGGCCCGGCTGGAGCGGGAAGCGGGAGGGAAGATCCTGGTGGAAGAAAAGGACGCCGTCACCACCGTGCTCGTCACCGGGGTCGATTTCGCCGCGGAGCATCCCGAAGTGCTCGCCCGGGTGATCGCCGCGCACAAGGAACTTACCGACTGGATCATCGCCCATCCGCAGGAAGCGCGGAAAATGGTGGTGGCGGAGATGGAGGCGATCACCCGCAGCCCCATCGACCCGGCCCTGATCGCCACCGCCTGGCCCCGCATCGTCTTTACCAACGAAGTGAACGCCGAAAGCCTCCGGACCTACGTAAACCATGCCCGGGAAGCCGGTTTCCTCACCGAGGTTCCCGACCTCGGCAAGCTCCTGCTGGTCCCCTGATCTCTCCTTTATGACGTTATCCGAAGAACTCAAGGCCGCGGCCCCGGCCAAACTCTGCATCGAGGAGGTCACCAAGGAATTCCGGACCGAACGCGGAACCGTGGTGGCGCTGGAGAAAATCTCCCTCCAGATCGGCGAGGGCGATTTCGTCTGTCTCGTCGGCCCGAGCGGTTGCGGCAAATCGACGCTGCTCAACATCATCGCCGGGCTGGAAACCCCGGATGCCGGGCAGGCGCTCATGGACGGCAAACCGATCACGGAGCCGGGGCGCGACCGGATGGTGATGTTTCAGGAATCCGCCCTCTTCCCGTGGCTCGACGTGCTCGGCAACGTCCTCTTCGGCCTGCGGCTCAAGCCGAACCTCAACAACCACGAACGACGCGAAGTCGCCCGGTTTTACCTCCACCTCGTCGGGCTGGAGAAATTCGTTCACGCCAATATTCATGAACTCTCCGGGGGGATGAAGCAGCGGGTGGCGCTGGCCCGGGCGCTCGCGCCCAATCCCCGGGTGTTGCTGATGGACGAACCGTTCGCCGCCCTCGACGCCCTGACGCGCGAGCAGCTCTACGGTGACATCCAGAAAATCTGGAGCGAACGGCAGAAGACCATCATTTTCGTCACCCACAACGTGCGCGAAGCCGTCTGCCTGGGCAACCGCGTGGTCCTTTTTTCCCCGCATCCGGGGCGGGTGCGGGAGGAGTTCAGCATCAGCCTGGACCGCCCCCGGGACATCAACAGCGTCGGCCTCGCCGAGTACTCCACCCGGATCACCCGCGCCCTCAAGGGCTACGTTCACGCCGCCGAGGCCGACTGACCGCCCTTCGCCGCGCCGCATCCCCATGCTTTTCACCGAATGAAACGCACTCTCTTTTCCATCGTCTTCTTTGCCGCCCTGATCATCCTCTGGCAATTCCTCACCGAGGCGGGGATCTGGAAGCCATACCTTTTTCCTTCGCCCGGCGGCGTCATCACCTACCTGAAGACCTCGCTTCTGGACGGCTCCCTGCTCACCGCCATCTGGGTGACCGTCAAACGGTTGCTGGTCGGCTATTTCATCGGGATCATCCTCGGGCTGCCGCTCGGGCTCCTGGTGGCCCGTTTCAAGTTTGTGGAAGACACCCTGGGCGTCTTCGCCCTCGGGCTCCAGACCCTTCCGAGCGTCTGCTGGGTGCCGATCGCCATGCTCTGGTTTGGCCAGACGGAGGCGTCCATGCTCTTTGTCGTCGTGATGGGCACCCTCTGGTCCGTCATCATCGCCACAGACAACGGCGTGCGCAACGTCCCGCCCATCTACGCCCGCGCGGCCCGCACGATGGGCGCGCGGCAGTTCTATACCTGGACGAACGTCATCCTTCCCGCCTCCGCCCCGTTCATCGTCAGCGGGATGAAGCAGGGGTGGGCCTTCGCCTGGCGCTCCCTCATGGCGGCGGAAATCTACGTCACCATCCTGACCGGCTTCGGCCTCGGCCAGCTCCTTCACTACGGGCGCGACCTCGGCTCCATGGAGCAGGTGATCGGCATCATGCTCGTGATCGTGGTCATCGGCCTGCTCGCGGACAAGATTCTCTTCTCCCCGTGGGAGCGCCTCCTCCACCGGCGCTGGGGCACCGGAAAGGTTTGATGGAGAAATTGCTTTAAAAAAGCAGTCGCGCTGCGACATAGTGCCAAGCTCGTTGTCTTGACAAAGACATGACAAACCCGTTGTAACTATCACGTGCTTGTCGCCCCGATGCCCGTCCGCCTGCCATGATCGAACCCCCTTTGCCCCTCCGGGGCCGTTTTCTTTTCCCCTTTTTGCGCTTTCCGGGCCTGTTGCTCGCCGCCCTTACCCTGCTTGCCCCCCTGCTTGTCACGTCTCCCGCGGTCGCCGCCGAACCGCCCGGGCGCGTTCATCTGCGGGTTTCGGGGTTGCCGAACCAGAGCGATCTTTCCCCGGCGGGAATCGCCCGGCAGCGGACCGTGGACCGGTTTCTGGAGCAGAACCCGGACATCGTGCTGCACCCCGCCGAGGGCATCAAGGTGGAGGGGATGGCGTCCGAAGTCTCCACCATCATGATGATCGCCGGGGATATCGCCCCCGACGTGCTCAACATGAATTTCCGGAGCATGGACACCTTTGTGTCCAAAGGGCTGGTGGCTCCGCTCGACGAACTCAAGAAGGAGGCGGAGGCGCGGGGGGTGGACGTGCAGTCCCGGCTGCTCAAGCAGGTGCTTGACGTCGTCTACCGCAACGGCCCGGACGGCCAACGGCGGCTTTACGGCCTGCCGGACCAGTTGCTCGTGCGTGGCCTCTATTATAACAAGGAGCTTTTCCAGCATGTCGGCCTGCCGCAGCGGGCTCCGGCCACTTGGGAGGAGATGGTGGAGTTCTGCCGCCGCATCGTCGCCCACGATTCGAACTACAAGGGCCTTCACCTTGCCTCGGGGAGTTCGTCGAGCTGGGATCTCATCAACTTCATCTGGTCGGCCGGGGGCGAGGCGGTGGTTGAGATCGCGCCCAACGAATGGCGGGCCGCCTTCAACAGCAAGGAAGCGTTGACGGCCTACGAGTTTTATTACCGCCTGGTGGAACTCGACCGCCTGGCCGTTCGCGCCCCCGCCAATTTCTCCGCTCAGGAGCGGGAATTCTACGGGATGTTCTTCGGCTACGTGGGCGACAATACCACGTGGGACCCGGAGCGCTGGGGCTTCGGGGCCGTCCCCAAGGGGCCGACGGGCATCCGCGGCTCGGAGGTCAACTCCCGCGTGCTCGGCATTTACTCCCAGATCAAAGACCCGAAAGTGCGGGACGCCGCCTGGCGCTACGTCCTCTTCATGAGCGGGCCGGAGGCGGAGAAAATCCGCACCGACACCATGGTGGAGATGGGGCAGGCGAGCCAGGTGAACCCGGTCATGCTCCGGCGCTACGGTTACGAACAGTTCCTGAACCTGACGCCGCCCGGCTTTGAGGAGGAATTCGGTGAAACGCTGGAAAACTCCAAGCCGGAGCCGTACGGGCGCAACTGCAATCTCGTCTACATGGAGATGACCTACCCGCTCGATCAGATCCTGCTCAGCGACAGCATCCGCGAGGCGTTCCTCTCCGGCCGGGACGACGATGCCCGGGCCGAGATGAAGGCGATCCTCGACGCCGCCGTCACCCGCACCGACGAGCGGATGATCGGCTACGTCCCCCCGGAGGAGATGCAATTCCGCCGGATGGTGGCCACCGGCGTGGTGGTGTGCATCTTCTTCATTTTCGCTTTCGTGGCCTGGTACATCAGCAAGGTCTTCGCCCGGAGCGCCTCCCTGCTCTCCCGGCCCGTCAACAGCCGCAGCGCCATCCCGTGGCTCTGCCTGCTCCCGGCGTTCGCGCTGGTGGTCGTCTGGAGTTATATCCCGCTGGTCCGGGGCACCGTCATGGCGTTTCAGGATTACGAACTGGTGCTGGAGTCGGCGTTCGTCGGGCTGGATAACTTCGCGCTCGCCCTTTTCGACCCGACGTTCTGGAACGCGATCCTCGCCACGCTCCATTTCGCCGCGTACACGCTCACCTTCGGCTTCGTCGCCCCGATCGTGCTCGCCTACGCGCTTCACCTCATTCCCAAATACAAGATCCTTTACCGGACGGTCTACTACCTGCCCGCCGTGATGAGCGGCACCGCCATTTTCTTCCTCTGGCGGGAGCTTTTCGGCATCGACGGGCCGCTGAACGAAACCCTCCGCTTCTTCGGGTTCGAGGCGCGCCGGGCGTGGACGGAAGACCCGTACCTGGCGATGCTCTCGTGCATCATCCCGGGTATCTGGGCGAGCGCCGGGCCGGGTTGCCTGATCTATCTGGCCGCCCTCAAGACCATCCCGGAGGAACAGTTCGAAGCCTCGGAGATCGACGGCGCGGGCTTCCTTCAGAAAACCTCGAAAATCGTTTACCCGGGGTTGCGGGCGCTCATTTTCATCAACTTCATCGGCGCCGTGGCCGCCTCGTTCCACGGAGCCACGAACATCCTGATCATGACGGGGGGCGGCCCCAACGGGATCACCGAGGTCATCTCCCTGAAGATTTTCTTCGAGGCGTTCGCCCGCCTCCGTTTCGGCCCGGCCCTGGCCATGGCCTGGGTGCTCGGGAGCATGCTCATTGGCTTCACCGTCATCCAGCTCAAGCGCCTGAGCCAGATGGAATTCAAAACCGCGCGCTGATCCATGTTTTCTCCCATTACCGAACGTTCGCTGAAAATCCGGCTGCTCTACATGAGCATCTATCTGGTGCTGATCCTGGGCGGCCTGACCATGGTCTTCCCGTTCATGATCATGATCACCGGGTCGATGGAATCGCGCGCCGACATCCAGAACAGCTTTTTCCCGAAATGGCTCGTGAACCGGGACGCGATGTGGAACCGCTTCCTCAACGCCAAATACCGGGCCACCGCCGACACCTTCCGGGGCACCTGGGGCGATCCGGAGGCGAACCTGCGGGAGAACCGCCTCCCGGAACTCAAGCCGGGGGAGACCCGGCTCTGGGATGAGTTTCTGGAGGAGACGAAACCGGCTCCACATCTCTTTACGCTCGGGTTCCTGCGCAACCCGCGCATGCCATCGTATCCCGCCCGGCTCTTCCGGATCTGGCTGCTCCAAGAGTACGGGAACGATCTGGAGCGGCTCAACCGGGAACTCGGCACGCAGTTCACCTCGGAAACCGCGATCGTCCCGCCGTCCTACGGGCTGGTGGGCGCCTTCACCCTCTCCAGCCCGCTGATGGCGAAGTTTCTCGAATTCAGCAACACTGAATGCCCGCAATGGCAGTTTCCCTGGAACGTCGGCAATTACTACCGCGGCGTGCTGCTGCCGCGGATTCTGGGGGCGGATGTGGCCGCCTATAACAAGAAATACGGCACCGACTACCCCTCCTACGAAGCCATTCCCTTCCCGGAAACCGCGCCGGAAGCCGGGCTGGAAGACTGGATGTTTTACCTCACCAAGGTGCTCAATTCCGACTTTGTGGAGCTTACCCCCTCCGGTCTGGAGGCCCAGAAAGCCGCCGGGGTGACCAAGGCGGAGTTCATCCGCGCCTTTGCCAAACCGGAGCACCTGCGCGTGCTCAGTGTCGATATTCTTTTTGCCAGGTGGGCGAAGGAGAAAAAGGGGATCGGGGATGCCCGCATCCCGCAGGTCCAGATCGACCGCGTGCAGTTCGAGGCGGAGGAGAGCTTCTGGAAATGGACCCTGCCGACGATCAACTACACCCGCGTGATCGACGAAATCCTGCTTCAGGGGCACGCCATCAAGAACACGATCATCCTCGTGGTCCTCTCCATGGCGGGAGCCCTGATCATCAACCCGCTGGCGGCCTACGCCCTCTCGCGCTTCAAGCTGCGGCAGACCTACTTCATCCTCCTCTTCTTTCTGGCGACCATCTCCTTCCCCGCGGAGGTGACGATGATCCCGGTGTTTCTCCAGATGCGGGAGTTCAACCTCCTCAACACCTTCGGCGCGCTGGTCCTTCCCGGGTTGGCCAACGGGTTCTCCATCTTCCTGCTCAAGGGATTCTTCGACAGCCTGCCAAAGGATCTCTACGAAGCGGCGGAGCTTGATGGCGCCAGCGAATGGATGATGTTCTGGCAGATCACCATGAACCTTTCCAAGCCGATTCTCGCGGTCATCGCCCTCGGGGCATTTGCCACGGCTTACGGAGCGTTCTTCTATGCGCTCATCCTCGCGCCCGATCCGAAAATCTGGACGATCATGGTGAACATCTACCAGCTCCGGATGTATGTGGATACGCCGGTTGTCTACGCTTCCCTGATCCTGACGGCGATCCCGACCCTGCTCGTCTTTATCTTCTGCCAGAACATCATCCTGCGCGGGATCGTGGTCCCCTCGGATAAGTAAAGCCGTGCCGGGGGAGTGCGTGGGAATCCGGAATTGAACCTTGATTGCGGGGAGTCATCTCCGGTAGGATTCCCGGAATCCGCCTGCCGCGGAATTTCCGGAGACCCCTGCCATGACAATCGACCTTTCAGGCAAGACGGCCCTCGTTACCGGTTCCACGGGAGGAATCGGCCTGGCCATCGCGACGGGACTGGCCCGGGCCGGCGCCCGTGTGACCCTTGTCGGCCGCACCCGGGACCGGGTGGATGCCGCGCTGGCAACCTTGCGCGAGGCCACGGGCCGCGATGACGCCAGCGGAGTGGCCGCCGATGCCGGAACGGCGGAGGGGTGCCAGGCGCTGGTTGCCCGGAGGCCGGATACCGATATCCTCGTCAACAATCTCGGGATTTATGGCGCGCGCGAATTTTTCGACATTGATGACGCGCTGTGGGAGCAATACTTTCAGTTCAACGTGATGAGCGGGGTGCGCCTTGCCCGTCACTATGCCCGGGGGATGAGCCGGCGCGGCTGGGGGCGGATCGAGTTCATCTCCAGCGAATCGGCGCTCAACATCCCGACCGAGATGGTTCACTACGGGGTGAGCAAGGCGGCGTTGCAGGGGCTCTCGCGCGGTCTGGCCAAGGTGCTCGCAGGCACGGGCGTCACCGTCAATGCCATCCTGCCGGGACCGACCCGCACCGAAGGGGCGGTGGAGATGATGGCCGGGCTGGCCGCCGAACGCGGGGTCTCGCCCTCAGAGATGGAGGCCCTGTTTCTGGCTGAAAACCGGCCCTCCACGCTGCTGCGCCGCTTCGCCAGCCCGGAAGAGGTGGCCAACCTTTGTGTTTACGTCGCATCGCCACAGGCAAGCGCGACGACCGGCGCTGCCCTGCGTGTCGAAGGCGGGATCGTCGAAAGCATCAGCTGACCCGCTGCCGCAGCGTCCCCGTGGCGATTTCTCCCGAGAGAATTTCGGATTCGCTGAAAGTGGCCAGAAGGATTTCCCGGGAATGCTGGCGATCCCGGTCGTAGATGATCCGGATGCGGCCATCGGGCTCCTCGACCCCGTCAGGGTAGGAAATTCCTTCGCGTTCATCAAGGAGCAGACCGCCGCGCCAGGTGGCCCCGTCGTCTTCGGAAAGCCATGCCGTGAGGTGGGAACGCGCGCCCGTGAGTCCGGCGTCGCCCTTCGTCGGCGGATTATGGGTGACCAGCAGGACGCGCCCGGAAGCGAGCCGACGCAGGAAAAAGCGCGAATCCGCGTGCGGAATCCCGGCGATCCGGGTGGGGGACCAGGTCCGGCCCGCGTCCGTGGAGAGGGACTGCGCAATGCCGTCGCGGGTGCGGATCAGCATCCGGAGCGAACCGTCGTTGCCTTCCAGCACCATCTGTTCATCGTAGGAGGGGTTTTCCGGAACGGCGCGGCCCCGGAGGTGCCATGTCGCCCCCTGATCCGCCGAGGCGACCACGCCCGATCCGCCGATGGAGGAAAAATCGTGCCGCCGCGGCCCCCGCCGCCAGACCGCCGCGGGGAGAAGCCAGTCGCCATTGGAGAGGACGGTCGGCTTGTTCATCATGACCCCGTGGCAGAGGCGGCGCGGGGCGCTCCAGCCGGTCGCCGGATCGTCGGGATGCTCCGCGATGGAGGCCCAGACACCCGCCCGCCCGTCAAAGTGTTCGCCGCTCTGCGCCCAGAAAAGCCAGAGCCGCCCGAGCGGGTCCACCCAGAGGCACGGGTCAAACACCCGCAGTTCCGGCGTCGGCGGATGGACCAGCGCGGTTTCCTCCCAATGGAGGCCGCCATCCCGGCTGGCGGCAAGGACCAGGAAATTATTGGGGCCTTCGCCCGGCTGGTCGGGACCGCCCGCGTACCAGGTCGCCCAAAGCAGACCGCCGGGGCTTCGTTCAATGCCGGGAATCCCCTGAAAAAGGCGCTCGGCGCGGGTGGGGGAAAGCGTGGTGGAAAAGGAGGCGGGATCGAGAACGGGATCGGATGTCATGGCGGCTTCACGCTAGAAAATCGCGGGACCGGGGAAAGGTTCTTTCACTCATCACGATGAGCCACGGGAATTTCCCTCACCCCCGCGGAAATGCGGCGTCCTCCGATATGGGTTTGACATCCGTTGGCCCCGTGGGGGAGAGTCGGGGGAGTCTCTCTTTTATGACTGAATTTTTCGACTTCCTTCTCCATGCCGAAGCGCATCTGCGGACGTTTATTGAAAACTACGGGCTGCTGGTATACGCCCTCCTCTTCGCCATCGTCTTTTGCGAGACGGGGCTGGTCGTCACGCCGTTCCTGCCCGGGGATTCGCTTCTCTTCGCCGTCGGGGCGCTGGCGGCGCAGGGGTTGATGGATATGGCGATTGTCATTCCGCTGCTGCTCGTCGCCGCGATTCTGGGCGACGGCGTGAACTACGCCATCGGCAAATGGATCGGCCCGAAAGTGTTCCAGCGCGAGTCCCACTGGCTTCTGCGCAAGGAGTACCTGCTCAAGGCCCATGCCTTTTATGAAAAATACGGCGGGCGGGCGATCATTCTGGCCCGGTTCGTCCCGATCATCCGGACGTTTGCCCCGTTCGTCGCGGGCGTGGGGACGATGAACTACAGCCGTTTCCTGACCTACAACGTCGTCGGCGCGATCGTCTGGGTCGGTCTCTTCATCGGCGGCGGCTACCTCTTCGGGACGCTTCCCTTCGTGCAGAGCAACATGAAAGCGGTGATCCTGGGGATCATCGTCGTTTCCATCCTGCCGATTGCGTGGGAAATCCTCAAGGCGCGGCTGGAAGCAAGCCGCAACCGCGCCGCTTCACCGCAGGGTGGGGCGTAGCAGCCTGGTAGGGAATTCCTTTTTTCTCTCCCGGGGGAAAGCCGGGAACCGCTTGCGCTCCGATTTTATATTGGAATGGAGCACAAACAGGAAGAGAAACGATTGGGATTCCGGCTCGTCCAGGCGGGAACGGCTTTTGTCGGGGGGGTGATTCTGACGGTGATCGGGGCCGTGATCATCCCGACGGTGGTTCTGGCGGGGATCGGCATGATCCTGATGATCGCCGGGGTCGTGCTGGCCGTCACCTCGGCGGGAAGCACGGCGGTCTCTCTCTACGGGGATCGGAAAGACGAGCCGGAGAGGGAAGAGATTGAGCGGCCTTCCCGGCGATAGGGCATTTTCAAAAAAGGTGTAGCCGTTTATTTTGCGGCGGCGAAGGCCGCCGCAAAGAAATGGCTACAGATTTAGTGAAACTGCTCTGATTTCGGTCCGGCGACTATTCGCCGTCGTACGCCAGCCCCGCGGAGGCGCGCCAGGCGTCGAGCGCCCGCAGGTTGCCGAGGGTGTCGGCCCACGGGAGCAGGGGCGATTCCCGCTGGCCTTCCGCGATCGTTTCGGCGACGTGATCCGCCTCGAAGGCGTAAATCCCCCGCTGGGCTTCCACCACGATTTCCTCCGGGATTCCCTCCTTGAAAAGCAGGATCTTGGAAAACCCGTTGGCCGGAGCCGCCATCCACGGGCTCGGGAGAAGGATGCTCCCTTCCGTGCCGACGATGCGGACGTTGTTTTCCAGGTCGAGCCGCGAACCGGAGGCGATCTCCGCCACGATCCCGTTCTCGAAACGGAGGGCGGCCAGCGCGGATTCGTCCACCCGGCTTTCCCCGCCGATCCGGGCGACACCCCTGACTTCCAGCGGGTCCGCAAACGGTTGGCCGGAGGCGATCCCCGCCACCAGCCGCACCATGGAGACGCAGTAGCAGCCGAGCGCGAGGATGCTTCCGCCCGCGCGGGCATGGTCGAAGATCCACTGGTCCCGGGCGTACGGGATATCCAGGCTGAAGGAGGCCCGGATGAAGCGGATTTCCCCGATGGGATGCGTCTCCAGCAGACGGATGAGCCGGAGCGTCTGCGGATGCGCCCGGTACATGAAGGCTTCCATGAGGAAAACGTCGTTCTCCCGGGCCGCGGCGATCACCCGCTCCGCCTGCGCCGCATTGACCGTCAGTGGTTTTTCGCAAAGGATCGCCTTTCCGGCCCGGGCGGCGCGGACGGCCCACTCCTCATGCCAGGGATGCGGGGTGGAGATGTAGACCGCCTCCACCTCCGGGTCCGCCAGCAGCGCCTCATAGCTGCCGTGGGCGGTGGCGGGAAACCGGGCGGCAAAAGCCTCCGCCCCGGCCTGCGAACGGCTGCCGATGGCCGTCAGTTCCCCATGGTGCGATTCCCGCAGGGCTTGCGCGAACTGTGCGGCAATGCTTCCGGTGCCGATCAGGCCCCATTTGAGTTTCCTGGACATGGCTTGTGGATTCAGCGCCCGGAGGTTTCTTTTCCGGGTGGTTTTTCTTTTTTCGTTCTGGCGGGGACGACCTGTTCTTTCTTGATTACCTCAGACCAGCCGCCGCCCAGCGCCCGGTAAAGATCGACGATGGAGAGCAACTGATCCAGGCGGGTCTGGACGAGCGCCTGTTCCGCCGGGAAAAGCTGCTGCTGGGCCTCCAGGATTTCGTAATAGGTGGAGATGCCGATCGTGTACCGGTCCGTGGCGAGCTGGACCGATTTGCGCAGCGCGGCCACCTGCCGCTCCCGCTCCGCCCGGGATTCCGCCGATTTCTGCCGGGCGATCAGCGCGTTGGAGACTTCGCCGAAGGCGTTGAGCGCCGTCTGGTTATACGTCAGCGCGGCTTCCTCCCAGCGGGCCTTGGCTTCCTTGTACTGGCCGACGAGCAGGCCGCCCTTGAAGATCGGCCCGTTGAGCGCGCCGCCGAGGCTCCAGGTGGTCCACTTGCCGGTGGTGATCTCGTTGAGCACGGGGCTGACGGCTCCGGCGGCGGCGGTCAGGTCCACCATCGGCAGGAAGTTGGTGATCGCGACGCCCACTTCCGCGTTGGCCGCCACCACCTGCTGCTCCGCCCCCCGGATATCCGGGCGCCGGGTAAGGAGGTCGGAAGGAATCCCGGCGGGAACGCGCGGCGGCGTTTTCTGGGAGAGAAGCGAGATGCCGCGCTTGATCGGTCCCGGGTTGCGGCCCAGGAGGAAGGAGAGGCGGTTTTCGATGGTGCGGATCTGCTGTTCGATCTCGGGGATCGCGGCGGCGGCGCTCGCCATGGCGGCGGTGGCGCGGGCCACTTCCAGATCGGAGGCGATCCCGCCCGTCTGCTGTTTGGTGAAGAGATCGAGGCTCTGGCCGAAGGAGACCTTGGCCTCCCGGGCGATGCCGAGTTCCGCGTCCATTTCCAGAAGCTGGAAGTAAGTCCGCGCGATCTCGGCCACGAGGCTCTGGATCACCCCGCGCCGGGCTTCCTCCGTGGCGAGGTAGCGGGCCAGCGACGCTTCATTGGAGCGGCGGATGCGACCCCAGACGTCAATCTCCCAGGAGAACGAACCCTGGACGCGGAAGCTGTTGCTGGTGCCGCCGCGAACGTCTGTCTGCGGGGTGTTGCGGCCCGGGATGGTGAGGGTGGTGGCTCCGCCGGGCGCATCAAGCTCCATGACGGTCGGAGGGGTGGAAGAGGCGGGGATACGCTGGCCGGGGCCGCGCGCGCGTTCCGCTCCCGCGCTGTAGCCAAGCTGCGGGAAAAAGAGGGAGCGTGTCTGGATCTGCTGCGCCCGGGCCTGTTCGATCCGGGTGATGGCGATCCGGAGGTCGTAGTTGTTCTTGAGCCCTTCGCGGATGAGCGACTGGAGCGCCGGGTCGTGGAAAACTTTCCACCATGCCAGGTCGGCGAGCGATTCCGTCGAGGGTTGCCCCTTCTGATCACGGAAGCTCGCCGGGGAATCGACAGCCGGGCGGCGATAATTGGGACCAAGGGCGCACCCTGCAAAGAGGGCGGCCGTGAGGATGCTGGTGGCGTGGAGAAGGCGGGCGTGCATAATCGGGCGGCCCGATCATCCCGTGTTGCGAGCGATTCGGCAACAAGGGATTTTACCCGATTGCCCTCCCGGGGGATTTTTTTTTGATTCTCAGGCGATCACGGAGGTTTTTTGCGTTGCCAGCGCTTCGTCGTAGATCGCTTCGAGGTTGGCGATGGCCGCCTTTCGCTCAAAGGCCCCATGCACCTGTTCCGACGCCCGGCGGCCCATGATTTGCAGGTATTCGGACGATTCCGTGATCCGGAGCATCGCCCCCGCGAGTTCCTCCGGCGAGCGTTCCGGGACGAGAAAGCCGCTTTCCTCCTGGGCCACCGCCTCCGGGATGCCCCCGTGAAGGGTGGCGACGACCGGCAACCCCGTGGACATCGCCTCCAGCATGGAATTGGGGATGCCTTCCTGGTTCTGGTCCGCGGTCAGTTCGCTCGGGTGCAGGAAGACGTGCGCCCGGGCGTAGAGGGCGTTGAGTTCCTCCTGCCGGAGAAACCCCGGGAAGGTGACGGCGTCGCCCAGGCCGAGTTCCCCGGCATACCGGCGCAGTTCGTCGAGCATCGGCCCTTCCCCGGCGATGGTGTAGGTCGCCTTCGGGTGGGTTTTGCGGAAGATCGAGAATGCTTTGAGGGCCGTGCGCAACCCTTTCTTGGGGATCAGGCGGCAGGTCTGGATGAAACGCCATTCTCCGTCCGCGGGCATGAGCCGTTGGACAAAGGGGAAATCATCCAGGGGGATGCCGGTCCGGTTGAGGCGGATTTTTTCCGGCGGGCAGCCGAGCGCCTCCAGCCGGGCGGCCAGGGAGCGGGAGCGGGCGAGCACGAGCGGGACGGCGGCGAAGAGCGTTTCCAGTTGCGTGGCGTAGTCCGCCCGTTCGCGGCGCGGCATCACGTCCGCCCCGTGAAAGGAGACGACGCACGGGCGGTTCCACTCCAGGATGAACGGGAGAAGGTGCACCCCGGTATGGCCGAAATAGACGTGCATCAGGTCCGGGGGCCGCCGGTTGAGGATGCGCATGATCTGCTCGAACTCCCGCCGGTAGTAGAGCGGGGGAAGGCGGCGGACGTGCTTGAGGTAAAAGCGTTTGAGGAAGTTTTTGCGCTGCGGGGTGAGGATTTCCACCGCATCAAAGGGAAAGACCTCCTCGCAACGCCGTTCCTTGGCGATCACGTAGGTTTCGTACCGCTCCAGCCCGGTCACCTGCCGGTAGATGTGGAGCATTTCGGGTTTGAGAAAGGTGGTGCAGAAACTGGCGACGATCGGCATGGTTTTTCAGGGCCTACTCCCCGGGGGCGGGAGAAGCCGGAGGGTCGGAAGGGGCGGGGGGCTCTTCCGTCTCCCCCTCGGGCGGTGCGGTAAACAGAAATCGGGCCAGGGCGACTTTCAGGTCGTCGATTCCTTCGCCGAGTTCCGCGGAAATCGGGAGGACTTCCACTTTCGGGAAACGCTGGCGGAAGCGGGCCAGGTTTTCCGCGGAAGCCGGGCCGTCCATCTTGTTGGCGGCCACGAGCCAGGGGCGCTCCGCCAGCGTCGGATCGTAGAGGCGGAGTTCGCGCCGCAGCCCGGAGAGGTCTTCCGTGGGGTCGCGCCCGTCGCTCCCCTCCATGTCGATCACATGAAGGAGCACCCGGCAGCGCATGATGTGGCGCAGGAACTCGTGCCCGAGGCCGACATTCCGGTGCGCCCCTTCGATGAGCCCCGGGATGTCCGCAACGGGGGCGCGGCGGAAGGAATCAAACTCCACGATGCCGACACTCGGGTGCAGCGTGGTGAACGGGTAGGCGGCCACCTTCGGGCGGGCGGCGGAGAGCCTGCCGAGCAGCGTCGATTTCCCCGCGTTCGGATAACCGACCAGCCCGGCGTCGGCGATGCTCCGGAGTTCCAGCAGGAAATAACCTTCCTCCCCCTCTTCGCCCGGGGTGAACTGCCGGGGGACGCGGTTGCGGGAACTCTTGAAGTGCATGTTTCCCTTGCCGCCGATGCCCCCCTTGCAGAGGACGATCTCCGCCCCTTCGTGGTCGAGGTCCGCGACGAGTTCGAGATCCGCCGGGTCAAAGCTGACGGGGATGGCTTCGGGGGCTTCCCCTTCTTCCAACTCCCATTCCTGCACCTTCGGCGCGAACGGATTGACCCCCGGCGGGAGCCGGTAGATCAACGTGCCGATCGGCACCTTGAGCCGCTTGTCCTGCGCGGACTTGCCATAGCATTGTTTGCCCCGGCCGTGTTCGCCGTTTTTGGCGCGGATGATCGGTTCGTAGAGGAACGGGGCGAGGGTGTCCTGGTGCGGGCTTGCCTCCAGAATGATGCTCCCGCCCCTACCGCCGTCGCCGCCGTCCGGGCCTCCCTTCGGGACGAATTTTTCCCGCCGGAAGCTGACGCAGCCGTCGCCGCCCTTGCCGGCTTTGGCCATGATTTTGATCTGATCGACAAACATGATGATATGGATGGACGGAAGGGTGCGTCCCTCCGGAACATGCTCTATATCGGGTGCCGCGGGCGGCTTCGAGCCTTTTTCTCGCCCCCTGTGGTTTCGGGAAGGGGGTGCCTGCCGGTAAATTCGCGGCGGGGGCGATTTCCTGCTTGCCATTTCCGGTCAAAACCCCGAAGTTCATCGCTCTTTGAAAATCGGGCCGTAGCACAGCTTGGTAGTGCGCTTGAATGGGGTTCAAGAGGTCGCTGGTTCGAATCCAGTCGGCCCGATATTTCCGGTCAGCGGGGCCGGGTTCTTCCCGATTCCCGATTCCGGAAAAGATGACAGCCGCGAGTGTGCGAAGGTCATTTCACCGGTCGCCGGGTCCGGGGGCCAGCGTCTCCGGCAGGGTGTCGATTCCTTCAATCCGGATGACTTTGATCCGTGCCGTTTCTCCCCGCAGGAGGGTGACGGCGTTCGGGCGCACCCCGCAGACCGAGGCCAGAAAGCGGAGCAGTTCCGCGTTCGCCTTTCCCTCCACGGCGGGCGCTTTCACCTTCACCCGGAGCCGGTCTTCCGCCCAGCCGACCACTTCGTTGCGGGGGGCGTTCGGCGTTGCCTGAATCCGGAGGTTTAAAGCCATGGGGTGCGCCTACCGTGACAGGAAGGCGCACCCCGGGGCAAGGAAACGTTGAGAGGACTCAGGCCACGCCTTGGCGGCGGCGGCGCTGCATCATCCAGAGGGCTCCGGCGGCCGTGGCCAGCAAGGCCCACGTGCCCGGCTCCGGCACGGCATCGACGGTGAGTTGGCCTTGGCCGCCCGAAGTGCTGAAGGCGATTGTGCCGTTGTTGAAGTCTCCAAGCGTCAGGCTCCAGGCGTTGCTGAAAGAATCGAAGGTGAGATCCCCGGAACCATAGACCCCGGTAAGCTTGATGAACTCGAAGTCCCCGAAGATATCCCCCTCTCCACTCAGGTTAAAGAGATCGAAGGTTGTCTCTTCCATGAAGAAAGAGGTGATGTTCAGGGTCAGGGTTCCACCAAGGGTCAGGTCGCCTCCGGTGATGGTGATGGTGTCGTACTGGTCTGCGTCCAGTCCGGCGATTTCCATCGTCGTGTTGGAATCGTTATCCTTGAGTTCCAGCCCGTTGGCAAAGGTCAGGTTGCCGGGGGAATTGCCCGGGTTGAGTTTGCCATGGACTTGCGTGAACCCTTGAACCAGACCGGTTCCCGTGAGGGTGGCATCCAGATCAATGGTGACGGTGCCGGTGCCGGTCCGGCCGCCGCTCGCGATGGCGAGAGTCCCCGCGGTAACGGTTGTCGTCCCGGTATAGTCGTTGGCCCCGCTCAGGAGCAGCGTTCCCGCGCCCTGCTTTACCAGATGCCCGCCGCCGGAAAGGATGCCGGAGAGCGAAGCGTTCAGCGAGTTGGTATCAATCTTTGAAGGGGTGCCGCTGTCACTCTCGAGCGTCATATCCACGGAGGAGGTCAGATCGCTCCCCGAGACCTTGAGGGTGCCTCCATCAAGGACGACAACGGCGGTCCCGGCTCCTTTCCTGATGCCGTCGGTTCCACCGACTTCCAAGGTGCCGCTGTTTTCGAACGGAAGCGGACTGCCCTCAATGGTAAGCGTGCCGTTGGAGCCTTCTTCTTTGGCCAGCAGGATTCCCTTTTCCAGCACGGAGGTTCCGCCGGAGACGGTGAACTCACCGGTGCCCGCATCGCCGACGATCACCTGAGTGTTCTGGAAGGTGGAGCTGCCGCCGGTTTGCACGAACCGCCCGGTGGCATCGGCGGTCTTGCCGAATTCGCCCCCACGCATGGTGAGCGTGCCGTCCTCAAGTTCGTAGGTTCCTGTTGAGGTGCCGACGTTACCGAAGACCTTGGCGCCCCCGACGCTCAGATCGACGACGCTGTCGGCGCCCCGCTGCACCACGCGCCCGGTGCTGTTGTTATGGCCGACCCGGAAGCCGACATCTCCACGGCTTTGGGTGAGGTTGGCGGAATCCTCGATAATCAGTTCTCCCTCGCCACCATTAAAACCAATGTAGGCTGTGATGCCCGGGTCCAGCTCCGCAGAGCCCGAGAGTGTGTAAGTTCCTTCACCGCCGTCCCTGCCGACATAGAAGGAACCATCATTGGTGACCTTGCCGCCGCTCTGGTTGAATTCCCCGGTGGAATCGGCTCCACGGCCAACGATGATCCGCCCGTACTTGCCGCTCTCTTCGGTTCGGCTGATGGTTCCGCCGTCCATATTGAAGACACCGCTGCCGCCGGCGTCCCCGACGACGATGTTGTTGGATGCGGTGGTCGCGTCGTTGATGATGGCGCCGCCCGCTCCGAGATTGAGCGTGCCGGACTGGCCCGTACCCTGCCCGACGATGAGTTCGCTTTCTCCGCCGCTGGAGAGGCTTTCGATCGTCAGAGTGACCGGATCGCCGTCCGTGCCGATGTCGAGGCTGGCGGGAGTGGTGTCCGTATCGGGAGCGCTGATGACCAGATTGCCTTCCACGGTGGAATCGCTCTCCAGCGTGTTGGCCCCGCCAATGGTCCACGAGCCGCCGCCAACCTTGCTGAAGCCGCCGGTGCCGGTGAAGCCATTGGAAAAGGTGGCGTTTCTGCCATTGGTGTCGATGGTGGAGGTGGTTCCTCCAACCAGTTCGGGTGCGATAGAGGTGGTCAGATCCTGATCCGTCTCGCTCTCATTGATAACGCGGAGGGTGCCTCCGGCGATCCGGAAGGTGGCGTTGCCATCTCCCTGTCGAATGCCGTTGGTCCCACCGACTTCCAGAACGCCGACTTTATCATCTTCGGCTCCGATAACCAGCGTGCCGTGGGAGTCTTCTTCTTCGGCCAGCAGGATTCCCTTTTCGAGCCGGGAGGTTCCGCCGGAGACGGTGAACTCACCGGTGCCTTCATTGCCGACAAGGACCGCATTGTGCTGGAAGGTGGAATTGCCGCCGGTTTGCGTGAACACGCCTTTGGAACCGGCTGTTACACCGAAGTTGACTCCGGTCGGAGAGTCGAGAGCGGCTTTCATGACCAGTTCGCCACCCTCAAGAAGATAGGTGCCTTCTGCGCCAGTTCCGTTACCAAACATTATGAAGGCGCCCGAGGTCAGGTGAACAACGGAGTTGTCCTTTTGATGAATAAGGCCGCTGCCGCCTGAGTGACCGACGCGCAAGCCGACGTCTCCGATGCTTTGAGTGAAATTGGCGGAATCCTCAATGATGAGGGTTCCATCGCCAGAACCGCTGTGGCCGATGTAGGCGGTGATGCCGGGGTTCAGCGTGGCATCATTTGACATTGTATAGGTCGCGACGCCACTCGTGCCGATGTAGAATGAACCATCGTTCTCAATGCTGCCGCCGCTCTGGTTGAATTCGGCGGTAGAGCCCGCTCCCCAGCCAAGGATGATCCGCCCGTATCCCCCGCTGGAGTCGGCTTCGATGGTTCCGCCAGTCATGTTGACGACCCCGTGGCCCCCCTCATAGCCGACGCGGATGTCATTTGCACCGGTGGTTCCATTGAGGATGATCGTGCCGCCCTCTCCGAGATTGAGTTTCCCGGACTGGTCCTCACCGCTTCCAACGATGATTGCGCTTTCCCCTCCGCCGGAGACATTCCTGACCGTCAGCGTGACCGGATCGCCGTCCGTGCCGATGTCGAGGCTGGCGGGAGTGGTGTCCGTATCGGGAGCGCTGATGACCAGATTGCCTTCCACGGTGGAATCGCTCTCCAGCGTGTTGGCCCCGCCAATGGTCC
>Ga0206106_100135_pt1 | contig 123978 bp, 90 predicted proteins | sample 1B1ome_FD_148677 | JGI IMG/M metagenome (GOLD analysis project Ga0206106, IMG submission 148677) | Enriched microbial communities from leaf-cutter ant dump, University of Wisconsin, Madison, United States - 1B110A | ecosystem: Environmental > Terrestrial > Nest > Insects nest > Nest dump...
CAGAAGGGCAGAAGGGCAGAAGGGCAGAAGGGCAGAAGGGCAGAAGGGCAGAAGGGCAGAAGGGCAGAAGGGCGGGCCTACCGGAAAAGCCCCCGCAACGCCGCCGCCGCCGCTTCCCGGAGCGCCGGGGTCATGCGCTGGAGCGGCACGGCCACGCTCAGGGCCGCCTCCGGATGGCCCAGCGGGGCGAGGCTGACGGCGAGGCACGTCACCCCGTCGGCGGCTTCCCCGGCCTCCGCGGCGATCCCGTCGCGACGGGTTTGCCCGATCGCTTTTTCGAGTTCCTGCGGCGTCCGGTCCCCCGCGCGGAACGGGGTGGCGGCCAGCAGGGCGGCCCATGCCTGGGGATCGAGCTGCGCGGCGATCGCGCGGCCGAGCGCGGTCCGGTGATAGGGATCGCTCTCCCCCGGTCTCAAAATGTAGCGCAGCGGCTGTGTCGTCTCGATGTAGTCGAGGTAAAGCACCTGCGTGCCTTCCAGCACGGCAAGGTTCACCGTCTCATTGAGCGCCCCGTGCAGCTCCCGCAGCAGGGGGCGGGCCGCCGCCTTGAGCCCGCTGTAGGGATCGTGCCCGCCGCCGATCCGCTCCACCCCGGGGCCGATCCGGTAATCCCGGCTGCCGGGAGCCCGCGCCACGTACCCGAGCCCTTCGAGCTGGTGAAGCAGGCGGCAGACCGTCGGCTTGGAGAGGCGGACCGCCTGCGTCACCTCCGCCAGCGAAACCGGTCCGCGCCGGGAGGCAAGCGTCTCCAGCACCGCAAAGGCTTTTTCCACACTGCTCATGAAACACGACACTAAAAGAGATTTCCCGTTTGAAAAAGGAATTGATTGATTCCGGAAGACGGAATTTTTATTTTGAAGCGCAAAATGGGCACCACCCTCATTGACGGCCACACGCACATCGGCGTGGACCTGATGTTCTACCTTCGGGGGCATTACCCGTACGCGCTCGACTGGCCGACGCTGGTCCGCCTCGGGGAGAGCGCGGGGGTGGGGCGGTTCGTCGTCTTCCCGATGGTGACGAACCTGAGCCTCGGCATCGCGGCGCTCCGGGAGGGAAGGATCGACCCCGGGGAGGGGCTGGAGGCGGTCCCCTACGCCTTTGAAAACCGGCGGCTGATGGAGGAGATCACCCACCTTTTCCCCGAATGGGAAGAGCGGGCGCTCCCGCTCTGGATGATCGACCCCTCCCGGCGGCAGCCGCGGCAGGTGGCGGCGCTCCGGGAACTCCGGGGGCGGTTCCGGTGCTCCGGCCTCAAGATTCAGGCGACGATCCTGCGCTCCTTCATCACCGACCTGCTCGGCCCCGGCGAATGCCTTTTGGATTATGCGGAGGAAAACCGCCTGCCGATCCTGATCCACTCCAGCATCCACCCCGAAGACCCGTGGTCCGCCGTGGACGCCATCCTCCGCGTGGCGCGGGCCCGGCCCGGCATCCGCTTCAGCCTCGCCCACTCGTGCCGGTTTGACCGTCCCTCGCTCGATCGCGTGGCGGAACTCCCGAACACCTGGTTTGACTGCTCCGCCCACCGCATCCATTGCGAACTCGCCGTGCGGGAGAGCCCGATCGTCGCCGTGCCCGCGCGCCGCTTCCCTTCCGACTACCGCGACCCGGACCAGGTGCTCGCCGATCTCGCCGCCCAGTATCCCGACGCCCTCATCTGGGGGAGCGACGCGCCGTTTGATTCGTACGTGGACCGCGAGGTCGCCCTGCGCGGCAGCTACCCGGCGGAAGCCGCCACGCTCCACTCCCTCGACGCCGCCACCCGGGAGCGGATCGCCTCCGTCAACCCGCTCCGGTTCCTCCATGGCCCCGTTCCTTGATCTCACCGGGCCACACCCCGCCCGCCGCCTGGGCCGCGCATCGGAGTGCGCCGGGGCATGCGTTTTCCCCTGTTCGCCGGCGGCGAGCTACATCTACGGCCACCCCCTTGTCGTGGATGGCGGCCTCACCGTCGGCCAGATCGGCCGGATGCCGGAATCGATCGACTCCGCAACCCCGTTTCCCGTACAATCACCCTTCAAGAACCCATATCCGTGAAAATCGTTCGTTACCTCAATCCCGAAAACCAGATCGAATACGGCGACCAGAAAGCCGACAACCAGGTGGAGCGCCTCGAAGGCGATCTCTACACCGGCCTGCGCCGCACCGGCCAGCCCGGGACCATCGCCAAGTTGCTCGCCCCGCTGGAGCCGGCCGCCATCCTCTGCATCGGCCTCAACTACAAACAGCACGCCGCCGAGAGCGGGGCGAAGGTGCCGGAAATCCCGATCCTTTTCGTCAAGGGCACCAACGCCTTGCAGCACCCGGGCGACCCGATCGAAATCCCGACCTATCTGGCCAGCACGGAGGTCGATTACGAATGCGAACTCGCCGTGGTCATCGGCAAACGGTGCAAGAACGTCCGCCGGGAGAACGCGCTCGACTACGTGCTCGGCTACACCTGCGCCAACGACGTGAGCGCGCGGGACTGGCAGATCGCCCGGGGCGGCGGCCAATGGTGCCGGGGCAAGTTCTTCGACACGTTCGCCCCGCTCGGCCCGGCCCTCGTCACCCCGGAGGAGATCCCGAACCCGAACGCGCTGCGCATCCGGACGATCCTCAACGGGAAGACGATGCAGGACTGGAACACCGATGACATGATCTTCGACGTCCCGGCGCTGATCGAGTTCCTGAGCGGCAGCACCACGCTGCTCCCGGGCACGGTGATCCTGACCGGCACGCCCCACGGCGTCGGCCTCGGCCACAAGCCGCCCATCTGGCTCAAGGACGGGGACACCGTCACCATCGAGATCGAAAAGATCGGCGCGCTGACCAACCCCGTTGTGCTTGAGCCGGCACCTTCAAAGCCATGACACAGACCGCCTCGCCCTTTCACCCCGTCCCGCTGGCCGACGGCAGCTATGAACTGACCTACGGCCAGCCGTGGCTTCCTGCCCCGAGCCCGACGTTCAACCCCGGCACCGTCCGGATCGCCCGGGAAGGGGATCGCCTGAAAATCGAAGCCCGCCTGACCGACTGGGACATCCACGATCCGTGCGCGAAGTTCAACGAAACCGCCTTTCAGAGTGGCGACGTGTTCGAGCTTTTCATCCGTGCGGAAGGGGACGCTCATTACCACGAGATCCACGTCACCCCGGGCAATGCGCTGCTTCAGCTCCGCTTTACGGCGGGGGAATCGCTCGATCTGGAAAAGGCGCTCGTCTGGGAGCCTCTGCTCGCCTCCGCCACGGAAGCCGTGGAGGGCGGATGGGTGGCCCGGTTTGACCTCCCGCTCGCCAACATCACCGGCCGGAGCCCGCTGCCGACCCGCTACCGGATCGGCTGCGGACGCTATGACTACCAGCCGGGGCAGGCGAAGCCCGTGATCTCCAACACCGCGCCGCTTACCGAGCCGAACTTTCACCGCTACGAGGAGTGGCCGGTGTACGAATTCGCCGGGTGATCCCCGGCGGATAACGCAGCGTAAGGAGGAGCGGGGGGCGGCGGGGCGTCAGCCGCCCGCCTCTTCCTCCGGGATGGCCCCGTCCGGTTTCGGCACCGGGGCGAGCCGGATGGCCAGCACCTTGTCCACCCGGTGGCCATCCATATCGACCACCTCCAGCCGCCAGGAGGCGTGCTCGATGGCGTCCCCCTCCTGCGGCACCCGCTGGAGCCGGTCGATCAGGAACCCGGCCAGCGTGTGGAACTCTTCTCCGGCCCCTTCGGGTTCCGGGAAATCTTCGAGGCTCTCGGCCACCTTCTCCACTTCCAGCATGGCGTCGATCAGGCGCGAACCGTCCGCGCGCACCTGGATCGCCTGGGACTGGCGTTCCTCCCGCGAGGGCATGTCGCCCACGATGGATTCGAGCAGATCGCCCAGCGTCACCATCCCGACCACGCCGCCGAACTCGTCCACCACGAAGGCGACGTGCACGCGGGTCTGCTTGAAGGTCTCCAGCAGGTTGAGCGCGCTCTGGTGCTCCGGGACGATCAGCGGCGGGCGCATGATGTCGCGCAGGCGGATCGGGATGCCGGCGGCAAGCTGGCAATAGAGCGCCTTCACGGAGACGTAGCCGATGATCGCGTCCCGGTCCTCCTCGTAGACGGGAAAAAAATGGTGGTTGCTGGTCACGATCTTGTGCCAGACGGAGTCGTGCATGTCGTCGGCCTGGAGCCAGACCATCTGGAGGCGCGGCGTCATGATCCCCTCCACGGTCACCTGCCCGAGGTCGAACACCCGCTCCACGAGGTCCGACTCCACCCGGTGCACCGTCCCGGCGGTCATCCCCTCCTGAATCATGACGGTGAGTTCCTCCTTGGAGACCTTCGACTCCTCGTTCCCGGACATCCCGAGCAGCGCCAGCAGCCGGTCCGTGGACCAGCTCAGGAACCAGACGGCGGGCCCGGCGATGGTGGAGAGCCACGCCATCACCCGCGACATCCCGATGGCGATCGCCTCGGGCCGGGTCATCGCCAGCCGCTTGGGGACCAGCTCGCCGATCACCAGCGAGGCGTAAGTGAGAAAGACGATCACCACGCCCATCGCCAGCGTCTCGGCGTAAGCGCCGATGAGCGGGACCGGCTCCAGCCACGGAGCCACCTTCCGGGCGATGGAAGCCCCGGCGAACGCGCCCATCACCAGTCCGACCAGCGTGATCCCGATCTGCACCGTGGAGAGAAACCGGCTCGGGTTCTCCGAGAGCTTCAGGGCGCGGGCCGCCCCCTTGCGCCCCTCCTTGGCCATCGACTTGAGCTTGCCGCGGCGAGAGGAAACCACCGCGATTTCCGTCATCGCAAAGAGCCCGTTCGCCACCAGCAGAACGAGGATGCAGATCAGTTCAAACATAAAGGAAGCGGCAATCTACCCTCTTTTGGAAGGGAAGGAAAAGGTTTCTCTGCACCCCCCGGCCCGGCCTTCCCCGGCTCTTCCCGGCGTTTCCTGAGTTTACAATCCCGCCCGCCGGTGCCAGTTTTTCCGGCATGGCGATCTCTCTTGATGAACAGATGGAGCGGTATCTCAAAAAGACGCCGGTGATCCACCCGAGCGCCTTCGTGGCCCCGGGGGCGGCGATCATCGGCGACGTGACGCTGGAGGAGGAGTCGAGCGTCTGGTACCAGTGCGCCATCCGCGCGGACATCAACCGCATCCGGATCGGCCCCCGCTCGAACATTCAGGACGGGTGCGTCCTTCACCTCGCGGACGATTTCGGGGTGGAGGTGGGCGAACTGGTCACCGTCGGGCACAAGGCGGTGCTCCACGCCTGCACCATCGGGGACGAAGTGCTTGTGGGCATGGGGGCGATCATTCTGGACGGCGCGGAGATCGGCGCGCGTTCCATCATCGGCGCGGGGGCGCTGGTGACGGGGAATCGGAAAATTCCACCCGGTTCGCTCGTGCTCGGCTCCCCGGCGAAAGTGATCCGCCCGCTCGACCGGGAGGAGCAGGCTTCCATCGCCCCGTGGGCGACCAAGTACGTGGCGCTTTCCCGCCATTACCTGCGGCTGCGGGAGGAGGAAGCGGCGGCGGCGCGGGAGGGATGAGGGAGCGCCGCGGCGTGATGACACGGAAAAACGCCGGAGAACCATCCGGTTTTCCGCGTTTGGAAACCCCAGAAAAACGCCCGCCGCTTTCGGGGCGGCAGGGACCACCCGGTTACCCGAGGCGATAGACGATCCGGGCCTTGTCCAGATCGTAAGGGGACATTTCGAGCTTCACCCGGTCACCACACGTGAGACGGATAAAGCGCTTGCGCATCTTTCCCGAGATATGAGCGAGGACAAGGTGCTTTTTGTTGGCAAGCTCCACACGGAACATCGTTCCGGCGAGCACGGCGACAATCTTACCTTCCAACTGAATTGCTTTTTCAACAGCCATAATCAACTGACCGACAGGCATTCACCGAAGAGGCGACCCGCCGGGAGGCGGGTGGCCGCAGGTTGCGGCGCCTCCCTTTTCCCCTCCATGGCGGAGCGAAGCGGGGAGACACCAAGGGCGGAGTCCCGGTGAAAAGACTCCGCCCCGGTTTCAGAAAATAATTGGAAAAATCAAAAAAATCCCGCCGCCTTCCCTCCGGCGGGCATCCCCTCCGGAACAGGTTCAATCGACGACTGTTCCCGGGAACCGGGGTTGAACATCCCCCTTGAGCCTCGCCAATTCAATGACAACCCAACGGACCATCCACCGCGCTACGCCAAAAACAGGTACGCTTAAGATAAAGCTTGCCGGTCCGGGCGCAATCAAAAAATGCACCCCCCGGACGGCGCGCAGCAGGGAGCGGGGGTTCTCTCTTGATTGGAGGCAACCGTTTCCGGTAGCGTTCCCTTGGCTGTCCCGTTCACTTGAGGTTCAAGGGAGTTAATGAAAGGTTGTAAACTTAAAAGTTGACATGTTGTTCGCCCTTCAGGACATTGCAGGGGTTGATGAACGTTATGAAAGCGCATGGAGAGTTAAGGCCCTGTCGCTGGCTGACGAGCGGCTTCCCAATGCTTTTAAAAGTCCGGCTCTCTCCTGTCTGGCCAATTGGGCGAGGTGCGCTCCGGGTGACTATAAAGCGATTATCAAGGTTCTGCGGATCGCAGGGTCAACCAACCCGAGGGTAACCAACGAAAAGCACGTCAAAAAAGGGGCAAAATACCCCCACATTTACGAAGCAAGGGCTCACACCCTGAAAGCCCGGCTGATGTTTTTTTATGACGAAGAGGAATCCACGATCATTTGCCTCAATGGCTATGAGAAAGAGTCAGGAAATCAGACCCAGGCTTTCAGGAGAGCCGATGATTTGAGGAATTTGTATCTCCAGCTTAAAAACCGACCATGAAAAAGCCGTCCGTAGAAGACTTGTCTTTGGCTATTTCCGATGAGCTTCGGGCTTATCTGGACGCTCTACCCGTTTTCACCGACGGGGATAAAGCCGTTCTTGAGAAAGCTGCGGAGGAACTGGAAGACGATCCGGAATTTCAAGCCGATCTGCTCAAAACGCATTTTGCGGAGCAGGTCATGCAGCGAATGAATTTTCTCGGGATTTCAAGGAGTAAACTGGCGGGCCTTTGGAGAAAGACGCGCCAGTATGTCTCCAGAATTCTCGATACTCAGAAGCCGAAAAACTTCACCCTTCAAACCGCCGCGGAGTTGGCCCGCCTCCTCGACTGCCGCGTTGAGATTTGTCTCGTCCAACGGGAACAAACCTTTCACGTGATGGGATATCAGACGCTTGACCGGATGCGGGGCCCGTTGATTGCCCGGTGCGTTCTGGTCGCCTCTGATTGCGGTGAATTCAGTGAAAAATTCCAGGGATTTGAATCAAGAAAATCATCCCGGGCAACAGCAGCAGAAAATGAATCTTTCGCCCTTGCAGCTTAAAGAAAGCTGGATTGTCTCGCTTCAGATGGAAACCCCTCCCCGTGAGGCGGAGGTTTCAAGAGAGGTACGGGTTGATGTGGTGCCAACCTATGCGCGGAGCAGCGAACGTTCCAATGAATGGCGTGTGACGCTCGATACGGAGGTTTCGAATCCCGATGCGGGAATTTCGAAGTATCAGCTAAGTATCACGGTTGAAGGCTATTTCGTGGTCGATGAATCTCTGGAAGAAGAAAAAGCGCTCAGAATCGTAGCCGTCAATGCGCCCTCTGTCCTCTACTCTGCGACCCGGGAAATCGTTGTCGGCCTGACCGCACGGGCACCACGGGGACGCCTGAATCTGCCAACGCTCTCATTTGGAGGATACTCGATCGGAGGGAAAGAATCCGTTTCCGAGAGAGTTCGCCGAAAAGTTCCGAAGGCAAAAAATACCCGATAGCGGACCGCGAAATGTCCTGACGGGTTCCGGGTTCTGCGGTCCGTGATCGCTCCTTGATCGGAAAAGGATTTTTACCCGGTCACCTCCCTCACCGCCCGCCGCAGCGCTTCCACGGCCCGGGCGATCTGCCCGGGCGTGATACAGTACGGGGGCATGAGGACGATCACGTCCCGGATCGGCCGGGTGAGCAGCCCGTGCCGCCGCGCCGCTTCGCAGACGCGCGCGCCGGTCCGCTCCCACCAGTCGAAGGGGGTGCCGTCCGGGCGGGCGAGGTCGAAGGCGGCGATCATCCCGCACTGGCGCACGCGGTGCACGCCCGGCAGGTCGGCCAGCGTCCCGAACGCCTCGCCCAGCGCGGCGATCTTCGGCGGCAGGACGGTCTCGATCACCGCTTCCTCCCGGAAAATGGCGAGGTTGGCGAGCGCGGCGGCGCACCCGAGCTGGCTGGCCGTGTAGGTGTGGCCGTAGAAGAAGGTCTTCATCTCCTCGTAATCGCCCAGGAACGCTTCGTAAATCGCGTCGGTGGCGAGCGTCGCCGCCAGCGGGAGGTAGCCGCCGGTGAGCCCCTTGGCGAGCGCGACGAGATCGGGCGTCACCCCCTCTGCCTCGCACGCGAACATCGTCCCGGTGCGGCCAAAGCCGGTCATCACTTCATCCACAATGAGGTAGACGCCGTGTTCATCGCACCACCGGCGCAGCCCCGCGAGCATCCCCCGCGGCCAGAAGCGCATCCCCGCCGCCCCCTGCACCCGGGGCTCGATCACCACCGCGGTCACCCGCCCCGGGTCGATCTCCGACCCGCTCCGGGCGACCAGTTCCTCCAGCGAACCGACCTGATCGACCGGGAACTGGTGGCGCGAAAACCGTTCGTGAAAGACCCGGATGCCGCCGAGGCTGCTCGCCCCCATGGTGTCGCCGTGGTAGGCGTCGGCGAAGGCGACGAAACGGTCGCGTTCCGGCTCCCCCCGGTGCTGGCGGCTCTGGATCGCCATTTTGATGGCGGCCTCCATGGCGGTGCTCCCGTCGTCGGAAAAAAAGACCCGGCTCAGTGGCGCTCCCCCGGGGGGAGGGGCGGGCCAGAGGGCGAGCAACTCCCGCGCCAGTTCGATGCCCGGGGGATGGGTGAAGCCGAGGAAGGAGGTATGCGCCACTTTCCCGAGCTGCTCGCGGATGGCGGCGTCGATCCGCGGATGCCGGTGGCCGTGGAGGTTCGCCCAGATGGAGGCGTTGCCGTCGATGTATTCGCGGCCCTCGTGATCGCGCAGCAGCGCCCCTTCCCCTTCCACGAGCACCACCGGCTCGTGCCCGGGGGCGCACCAGTCGCGCATCTGGGTAAAGGGGTGCCAGAGGTGGCGCTTGGCTTCCTGCGGGAGATCGCCGGTCGGGGGCGGGGTTGGGGTTGAGGTTGGAATAGGGATCGGGTCGTTCACGGCTCTTCCGGCGCTTCGTTCTGCGAGGGGTGCCATTGGCCGCCGCGATCGGTGATCATTCTCTCAATGAGCGCCACATCCTCGTAAGCCGCGCGGCGGCGCTGGTACTTGCGGAAGAGGACGTCGCGCAGTTCGATCAGGTCTTCCATCAGGGGCGGCTCGTGGTAGGTCCACTCCGCCTCATCGGACCGGGGGCGGCGCAGGCGGCTCTGGATGCGCCAGAGGCCGCCGAACTTCACGGCGCGCACTTCGCGCTTCTCCCCCTCCGGGGTTCGTTCGGTCCATTCGTGGCGATTGTGCATAAAAAGTTTGCGGTTTGAAAGCTTGGCAAAGAGACTTCACCTGCTTTGAACGATCTTGGCAAAATCATTTTATACCTGATCGGCACGGTGATCCTCGGGGCGCTGCTCGCCTCGCCACTTTACTGGGGGGCGCACTGGCTGGCGAGCCACGATATTTTTCCCGTGCTCGCGGAATTCCCCTACCGCCGTTATTTTCACCGGGGCCTGCTGGTGGCGGCGATCCTGCTGCTCTGGCCGACGGCCCGCTGGCTCGCCATCCCGGGGGTGCGCGAGCTGGGCCTCGTCCCGAACCCTCGCCGGTGGCGGGATCTCGCCTTCGGCTTCGCGGCGTCCTTCCTGATGATGACGCTGCTGGCGATCGTCCTCCTCCAGCTCGATGTCTACCGGCTGCGGAGTTCGACGCAATGGGTGCCGCTCGCGCGGGTGGCCCTTTCCGCCGTGGTCGTCTCGCTGCTGGAGGAGGGGCTCTTCCGCGGGGCGTTGCTCGGGCTGGCGATGCGCACCCTTTCGTGGCGGCCCGCGCTCCTGGCGGTCTCCGCGCTTTATTCCATCCTTCATTTCCTCAAGCCGCAGCAGGAACTCCCCGACGGGCACACGATCAATCTTTTTTCCGGCTTCGTCATGATCCCCGGGGCGTTTGCCCAGTTCCAGGAGCCGTGGCTGGTGCTCGGCGGGTTCACGACGCTCTTTCTCATCGGCTGGATTCTCGGCTGGTCGCGGCTCAGGACCGGCTCGCTCTGGATGGCGATCGGCCTGCACGCGGGGTGGATTCTCGGCAAGATGGGGTTCTCCAAGGTGGCGCTGCGGCGCAACAAGGAGACGCTCCCGTGGCTGGGCGAGGATATGGCGGTGGGGATCGTCTCGGTCATCACCGTTGCGCTCACGGGGCTGATCGTCTGGTGGTGGCTGCGCCGCCGGGCCCGCCGGGAAACGGAGGCGGCGGCCTCTCCCTGAAAACACGGTTTCCGATGCTGATCTCCCTCGGGCAACGGGTGCTGGATCTCTTTTACCCGCCCCATTGCGTCCTCTGCCTTCGCGCCACGGCGCGCGGCGAACACCTCTGCGGCGGCTGCCTGCGCAGCGCCCCGCGCATTGAGGAACCGGCCTGCCCGGTCTGTTCGTGTCCCGCGGGCGGAACCTGCGTCGATTGCCGGACGAGGCGGCTGGCCTTCGACTGCGCGGTGACCCGCTACCGGAGCGAAGGGGTGGTGCGCGAGGTGATCCACCGCTTCAAGTACCGGCATCATTACCACCTGCGCCACCCGCTCGCCGCCTGGCTGCGCGAATGCCTGGAGGATTCCCGGCTCCTCTCGCCGCCGCCGGATGCGCTCGTCCCCGTGCCGCTTCATCCGCTGCGGGAGCGGGAGCGCGGCTTCAATCAGGCCCGGGCGCTGGCGCAACGGCTCTCCCGCGGCACCGGCCTCCCCGTCCGCGATGCGTTGCGGCGCATCCGCCACACACCGAGCCAGACCCGGCTCGACCGCGCCCTCCGCATGGAAAACTTGCGTAACGCCTTCGAGTTGCGTCACAATACCCCCGTGCGCAACCAACACCTGCTGCTCATCGACGACGTGCTGACCACCGGGTCCACCGTCCATGAGTGCGCCCGCGTGCTCCGGAAGGCGGGGGCGGCGGCATCCGTCCGCGTGGTGACGGTGGCGCGGGGTTAACTTTTTTCCGTTATGGGCATTTTCCAACGACCGGTCTTCACCTCCAAAAGCAAAAAGAAAGTCGAGATCCCCCAGGGGCTCTGGGAAAAATGCCCGAGCTGCGGCGAGGTGGTCCACAATATCGCCCTGAGCGAGAACCACCGGGTCTGCCCGAAGTGCGATCACCATTTCATCATCGGCGGCAAGGCGCGGCTCGATCTGCTGCTCGACGCCGGTTCCTTCGAGGAACACGACGCGGAGATGCTCTCGGTGGACATCCTCAAGTTCAAGGGGATGGCCGCCTACACGGAGCGGCTCAAATCGTACCAGGCGCGCACGGGGCTCAACGACGCGTTTGTCGGCGGGTTCGGCTGCATCGAGGGGCGGCGCGTGGCGATCGGCGTCATGGATTTCCGTTTTCTGGCGGCGACGATGGGCTCCGTGGTCGGCGAAAAGATCACCCGGCTCGTGGAAAGCGCCACACGGGAGAAAACCGCCCTGATCCTGTTTTCCGCCTCCGGCGGGGCGCGGATGTACGAGGGGATGTTCAGCCTCATGCAGATGGCCAAGACGTGCGGCGCGCTCGCGCTCCACTCGCAGGCGCGGCTCCCGTACCTCTCCGTGCTCACCGACCCGACCACCGGCGGTGTGAGCGCGAGTTTCGCCACCGTCGGGGATGTGAACATCGCCGAACCCAAGGCGATGGTCGGCTTCGCCGGGCCGCGCGTGATCCGGGAGACGACGCATCAGGATCTCCCCTCCGGGTTCCAGACGGCGGAGTTCCTCAAGGAACACGGGTTGGTCGACCTGATCGTCCACCGCAAGGCGATGCGCTCGACCCTCTCCGGGCTGCTGGCGTTCCTGCTCCCGTGATTCCATGAACTACGATGAATCCGTCGCGTGGCTCTACTCCACGCAGGAGGTCGGGATCAAGCTCGGGCTTGAGAGCATCCATGACCTGCTCGCCGCGCTGAAGCTGGAGGCGTTTACGGAGCGGGCTCACCCGGGCCGCCCCGTCCTCTTTCACATCGCGGGAACCAACGGCAAGGGGTCCGTCTGCGCCATGCTGGACGCGATCTGCCGCGCCACGGGGTGGCGCTGCGGGCTTTTCACCTCGCCCCATCTGGTGACCTACCGGGAGCGAATCCGCCTCGACGGGGAGATGATCCCCGAGGCGGAGGTGGCGCGCATCCTCACCCGCATCCGCGAGCACGTGGCGGGGCGTTCCACGCCGCCGACGTTCTTCGAGATCACCACCGCGCTGGCGCTCGCCTGGTTCGCGCAGGAGGGGGCGGAGGTCTGCGTGCTGGAGACGGGGCTCGGCGGACGGCTCGACTCCACCAACGCCGTCGCGCCGGACGTGACGGTGCTCACGCCGATCAGCTTCGACCATCATCAATACCTGGGCGACACGCTCGAAAAGATCGCCGGGGAGAAGGCCGGGATCATCAAGCCGCGCACCCCCGTCGTCTCCGCCCGGCAACCGGCCGCCGCCGCCCGGGTGATCGCGGAGAGAGCCCAGCGGCGGGCCGCCCCGCTCTGCTGGGCGCGGGAGCCGGTCTCCCTCCCCGTGGCGCTGGCGGGCAGCCACCAGCGTTACAACGCGGCGCTGGCGATCGCCGCCCTTGCGGCGGTGGCCCCGCGTCTGCCGGTCCCGCCCGAAGCGGTCCGGGAAGGGCTCGCCCGCGTTTCGTGGCCGGGGCGTTTCCAGAGGATCGCGGAAAACCCGACGATCCTCCTCGATGGCGCGCACAACGAGGCCGCCGCCCTGCGGCTCGTGCAGACCTGGCGGGAGAGCGCGTTTGAGCAGAACCCGGTCGTCATCTTCGGCGCGCTGGCGGACAAGGATTTGCCGGTGATCTGCCGCGCGTTTGCCCCGCTCGGGCCGGATTTCATCCTCGCGCCGGTGCGCAACCCCCGCTCCGCCACGCCGGAGGCGCTCGCCGCCGTTTTCCGCCGGGAAGTGCCGGAGGCCGGTTGTACCGTCACCGGCTCGCTCGAAGAGGCGCTGCAAACGGCCACCCGGCTCGCGCTGCGCGACGCCCGCCCGATCCTGATTACCGGCTCCTTCTTCCTGATCGGACAGGCGCTCACCCTTTTCGAAGGCGGGGCGCTCGATCCGGTCGGCACACAGTAGACAAACCCTCCACGGTTTCCCGTCGGGATGAGGTTAAAAAGTCTGGTATTTTGAACCCGTTTATGAAACTTCATGGGAATTCAACGGATTCCCCCCATGACCTCCTCCCTTCGTTCTTTCGTGCGGACTTCGCTTGCCTTGGCTTGTTTTACATCATTGGGACAGGCGCTTCATGCACAAACAGTAACCGCTTCCGGGAATCTGAACAAATACCCGGACCCGAATCCTTCACCTTCCTGGGGTACGGGTAGCGAATTATACGTCGGTTACAATCCTTACAGTTCCGGCGAAATCGCCGTTCGGGGTGGCGGGACCGTCAGTGGCTCCTACCTTTATGTCGGCTATAACACCGGCACCACGGGCTGGTTATCCTTGAGCGGGGTCGGTTCCACCTGGACAGTCAACTCTCCCGGCGTTGCCGCTATCGGGCATTATGGTGACGGGGAAGCATTGATCGAAAAAGGGGCGAAATTATACGGGATGGGACGCATTGGAGGCCACTTTGGTTCCACCGGGCGCGTGGCAGTCACCGGAACCGGTTCCGCGTGGGAAGGCTCCCTGTTTATTGGCCACAACGGGACGGGCAGCCTGCAAATCCAGAACAACGCCAGCGCGACCGGTGCGCTCGGGACCATCGGATTCTTCGGGCATGGCAGCGTGGTGGTCACCGGTCCGGGTTCCATCTGGAGCGTAATCGATGAACTCCATATCGGCAGCAGTATCAACGGTTTTGCGACAGACAACCCCGCTCCCACCGCCGAGGGAGCCGTCGGCACCCTGAATATCCGGAACGGCGGCACGGTAATCAGCGGGGACGTGACCGACCCCTGGTACATGCACAGCGCCCGCATCGGGTTCGCGATCGGTTCGCAGGGGAGCGTCACCATCAACGGGGCCGGGTCCGGTTGGGAGAACCGCCGCAACTTCAGCATGGCGCAGTATGGCAACGCCGTTTTGACCATTGAGAACGGAGGCACGTTTTCCAACGCATTGAGCAGTTGGGTGGGGGTGGACGGGACCGCGACCGTCCGGGTTTCGGGTTCCGGCTCCCAATGGACGAATACGGGGGATGTCATTCTGGGCGGGTCTTCCCTGACGGAATCGGGCACCGGCAGCGGCAGCCTGACGCTGGAAGGCGGCGGAAAAGTGACCATCGGCGGTTCCCTTAAAAACTGGAGCGGGAGCCTCATCAATCTGGAGATCACCGGGGACAACCTGCTGCAAGTGACCGGAGACCTCATCAATGACGGGCGGATGCGCCTGAACTCAACGCCCGGTCTGGCGAGCGGGACTTACACCCCCGTGGCGGTGACCGGGGAGTGGACCGGCACCGGAAGCTACGAGGCGGTCGGGGGCATCTGGGACAGGGACACCGGGGAGTTTACGGTGGGAGATGCGGAGACGACCACGGCGGGGAACGAGGTTACGTTTGATCTCGCGACAACCCAGCGTCTGGAAGTGGCCGGGACGGGAGGAGGTGCGGTGGCTCTGGCCTTTAATGCCAATGCGGTTGCGATTGGGGGAGGCTCCACGATTTCAGTCACGGCAACCGAGAATCCGGTCAATGAAATCTCCGGCAGGGAGGTTTATTCCGCATGGAATTTTTCAACCGATCTTGCCTCGGGCACGGAAGTCCTGCTCTCGCTGGAGGTCGGCTCGGAGTGGAACTCACCCGTTTTCATGATCTGGCACAGTGATGACGGGGAGATCTGGACCCGTTACCAGACGGAAGTGTCCTACGAGGGGGGCAAGGTCCACTTTTACGTGGATGGCTTCAGCAGTTACGCGGTCACGCAGGCGGTGCCGGAGCCTTCCACGCTCGGGCTGCTCTTCCTGACGGCCTGTTCCGTGGCCGGGTGGCGGTTCCGCCGCTCGGAGCGTCATCAGAGAGTCGGGATCGCCTCCCGCCGGTAGGCGTCGCGCCGTTCCAGAATCGCGGCGATGTAGGCGCGGGTGGTCGGGAAGTCGATCTGATCGCGGAGCCGGTCCGCGCCGGTCGCGCTCCCTTCCTCCGTCTCGCCCGTCTCCGCGATCCAGCGGTCCACGCGGCGTTTTCCCGCGTTGTATTCCGCGAGCGCGAACGGCACCGGGTCGTCCCGCTCCTTCCACCGTTCCAGCGCGCGGGCCAGATACCAGGTGCCGATCTCCAGGTTCATCCGGGGGGAGAACAGGTCGGTCGGCGTGAAAGTCTCCACCTTGTGCGCCCGCACCCAGTCCGCCGCCGCCGCTTCGCCCACCTGCATGAGCCCGCGTTCGCCGACGCTCCCGACCTTGCCGGGGGAAAACCGGCTCTCCTGCCAGACGACGGCCCGCACGAGGTGGACATCGACCCCGTGCTTGCGCGCGGCGTCGCCGATCAGCCCGTCGTACCGGGAGTACCGCCCGAGGCTCGCCCACTCGTGCAGGCGATACCATGGGTCCGGGGCGCTCAGGAGCGCTCCGCCCGCCGCCAGCGCGACAGCCGCGGCGGCGAGCAGAAGGAGCAGGACGGTCCGGCGGTGCTTCATCCCCATCTCTTTACGATGAATCGGATCGCGCCGCGCCGCCACTCCGAAACGCAAAAAGTCCGGCAGGAGGAAGGTTCCCCCCTGCCGGACGAAGCATTCTGTGTCCCCGCCTTCTTACGAAACGGCGGCGGTTTCCTCCCGCAACCGGCGCGCGGCGGCCACCATGTTGCGCAGGGCGGCGAGCGTCTCCTCCCAGCCCCGGGTCTTGAGCCCGCAGTCCGGGTTCACCCAGAGGTTTTCGGGCGGCAGCACCGCCTTCGCCTTGCGCAGGAGCGCGATCATTTCCTCGGTCGGCGGCACGCGCGGGGAGTGAATGTCCCAGACGCCCGGCCCGATCTCCTGCGGGTACTCGAAGGTGGCGAACGCCCCGAGCAGTTCCATGTTGGAGCGCGAGGTTTCGATCGAGATCACGTCGGCATCGAGCGCGGCGATCGCCTCGATGATGTCGTTGAACTCGCTGTAGCACATGTGGGTGTGAATCTGCGTCTCATCGCGCACCCCGGCGGCGGAGAGCCCGAAGGCGTTCACGGCGGAGCGCAGGTAGGCCTCCCAGTCCGCGCGGCGCAGCGGCAACCCTTCGCGCAGCGCCGGTTCGTCGATCTGGATCACGCCGATCCCGGCGGCTTCCAGGTCCACCACCTCGTCGCGCAGGGCAAGGGCGATCTGCCGGGCGGTTTCCGCGCGCGGCTGGTCGTCGCGCACGAAGCTCCACTGAAGCACCGTGACCGGCCCCGTGAGCATCCCCTTCATCGGCCGCTTCGTGAGCGACTGCGCGTAGGTGGACCAGCGGATCGTCATCGGGTGCGGGCGGGAGACATCGCCGAAGATGATCGGCGGCTTCACGCAGCGGGTGCCGTAGCTCTGCACCCAGCCAAACGCGGTGAAGGCGAAGCCGTCGAGCTGTTCGCCGAAGTATTCCACCATGTCGTTGCGCTCGAACTCGCCATGCACCGGCACGTCGATGTCGAGGTCTTCCTGATACCGGACGGATTCGGCGATCTTCGCTTCCAGAAACGCCTCGTAATCTTCGTTGGAGAGCGTCCCCTTCTTCCAGCGGGCGCGGGCGGAGCGGATCTCGTGCGTCTGCGGGAAGGAGCCGATCGTGGTCGTCGGGAAGGCCGGGAGCTTCAGGCGCTCGCGCTGCACCTTCTGGCGCTCGGCGAAAACGGAGTGGCGCTCGGCGTCCTCCTTGCGTACGGCGGCGAGGCGGGCCTTCACCTCCGGCTTGTGAATGCGCGGGCTCTCCCGGCGGGATTGCTGGGCGGCTTCGTTCGCGGCGAGTTCCCCGGCCACCTCCTCGCCCTTGAGGGCGCGGGTGAGCGTCACCACTTCGGAGAGCTTCTCATTGGCGAAGGCGAGCCAGTTCTTGAGTTCCTCGTCGAGCTTCGTTTCGCTCGCGAGCGTCACCGGGGAGTGGAGCAGCGAGCAGGAGGGGGCGATCCAGAGCCGGTCCGCGCCGAGCTTCGCCTTCGCCTTTTCCAGCACGGCGAGCGATTTTTTGAAATCGTTCTTCCAGATGTTGCGGCCATCGACGATGCCGATGGAGAGCGTCTTTTCCGAGGGAAGGTTCCCGACCACGGTATCGACCTCGCCCGCGGCGCGGGTGGCGTCGATGTGGATGATGTCCACGGGCAGGGAAAGGAGGGTGGGCAGGTTCTCGCGCAGTTCGCCGAAGTAGGTGGCCACCAGAAGCTTCAGGCCCGGGGCCGCCTTGCGCAGCTCCTCGTAGGCGCGGGTGAGCGCGGCGCGCTGGGTGTCGTTGAGGTCGAGCGCGAGCACCGGCTCGTCAAGCTGCACCACTTCCGCGCCGAGGTCCGCCAGCCTGCGGAGCACTTCGGCGTAGACCGGCACGAGGCGGTCGAGCAGCGAAAGCGTGTCGAAGGGACCGCTGTTGCGGGCGGCCTTCGCGAGCGAAAGGAAGGTGACCGGGCCGACGAGCACCGGCTTGGTCCGGATCCCGAGGGAGAGCGCTTCGGAAAATTCGTCGAACGGCTTGGTGGAGGCGACCCGGAAGCCCTGGTTTTCGTGCAGTTCGGGCACGATGTAGTGGTAGTTCGTGTCGAACCACTTGGTCATCTCCATGGCCTGTCCCGCTTCGCCATGGTCCCCGCCGCACCCGCACCCGCCCGCGTCGCCCCGGGCGAGGAGGAAATAGGTGTCCAGGTCCACCTCGCTCTTGCCGAAGCGCTCCGGGACCGCCCCGACGAGCACGAGCGTGTCGAGCATCTGGTCATAAAGGCTGAAATCGTTGGAGGGGATCAGGTCGATCCCGAGATCGCGCTGGGTCGTCCAGCGTTCGCGGCGCAGCGCGGTGACGCGCTCGTCGAGTTCGGCCCGCGAAAGGCTCTTTTTCCAGTACGCCTCGATGGCGAGCTTGAGTTCGCGCCGGGGGCCGACACGGGGATAACCAAGGTTATGGGACAGAATACTCATGAGGGGGGAGACTTTATCGCGTTTCGCCCCGGTTTGATAACTCATCTTTTGAAAGGTCGTCATTCAAAATTTGAATGATCGCCTCGCCCCGACCGCCCATTTTTTTACCGGTCGCCGGTCACAAAGGCAAGCTCCCGGCGGGAAAAGCGTTGATTTTCCTTGCGATGATCCGGTGGAGGGTGGTAACCAATCAGTTACTTTCCCATGAGCACCCGCCTTTCTCTCCCGTGCCCGCCGGAGGCGATCGACGCCTTCCTTTCCGTCCCGACCCCCGGCGTTTACGAGACGCTTTCCCGGGTGGAGGGGGATGTCGTGGTCCTCGGGGCGGGCGGCAAGATGGGGGCGAGCCTCTCGCTGATGCTTCGCGACGGACTCAAGGGGCGGGGGAAGGTGCTGGCCGTTTCCCGGTTCTCGGACGCCGCGGCGCGGGCGAAGTTTGAGGGGATCGAGACGATCCCGTGCGATCTGCTCGACCAGAACGCCGTCAACGCCCTGCCCGAAGCGCCGACGGTCTTTTACCTTGCCGGGCAGAAATTCGGCACCGCCGCCGCTCCGGAGCTGACCTGGGCGATGAACGCCGTCGTTCCCGCCTACGTGGCGCAGCGTTACCGGAACTCCCGCATCGTCGCCTTTTCCACCGGGTGCGTCTACCCGTTCGTGCCGGTCCACTCCGGCGGTTCGCGGGAGGAGGACGCGCCGGACCCGACCGGGGATTACGCCTATTCCTGCGTGGCGCGGGAGCGGGTCTTCGCCTACTTCGCCAAGCAATTCGGGAACCCGCTCTGCCTCTACCGGCTCAACTACGCGGTGGAGCCGCGCTACGGCGTGCCGGTCGATCTCGGGCTCAAAATCCTGGCGGGCGAACCGATCGACGTGACGATGGGCTACGTGAACGTGATCTGGCAGCGGGACGCCGTGGCGCGCGCCATCCAGTGTCTGGACCTGCTCAACGGGGCGGGGACGCCGCCGGTGGCGATGAACGTAACCGGGCCGGAACTCGTCCCCGTGCGGCAGATCGCGCTGGGGCTTGGCGAACGGCTCGGGCGGGAAGTGACCCTCACCGGGACGGAAGCGCCGACCGCCTGGCTCTCCAACGCGGGCCGTTCCTTCCAGCTCTGGGGTTACCCGGAGGTGTCGCTCGACCAGATGCTCGACTGGGTGGCCGCCTGGCTGCTGGAAAACGCCCCCACGCTCAACAAACCGACCCACTTCGAAACCCGCGACGGCAAATATTGACCCCACCTTGCATTCCCATGGCTGATACCGATCTCTCCACGCTCCGCACCCATCTGCTGGCCGGGCACGCCATTCCGGCCCAGCCGCTCGCCCTGGATGCGAACCGGAAACTCTCCGAGAAACATCAGGCGGCGCTTACGAAATACTATGTGGAGGCCGGGTGCGGCGGGCTCGCCGTGGCGGTTCACTCCACGCAGTTTGAGATTCGCGAGCACGGGCTGATGCCTCCGGTGCTGGAGTTGGCCTCCCGCACCATTGATGAAACGAAGGGGGAGCGCCCCTTCATCAAGATCGCCGGGCTTTGCGGCAGGACGCCGCAGGCGCTCGCGGAGGCGGAACTGGCCCTGCGCCACGGCTACCACGCGGGGCTCCTGAGCCTCGCGGCGTGGAAAGGGGAGGAGGAAGCCGCCATCCTCGCCCATGTGCGGACGGTGGCGCAGGCGATCCCGGTCATCGGCTTTTACCTGCAACCTTCCGTGGGCGGGCGCGTCTTCAGCTACGCTTTCTGGCGGCGGTTTGCGGAAATCCCGCGGGTGATCGCCATCAAGATCGCCCCCTTCAACCGGTACCAGACGATCGACGTTGTCCGCGCCGTCTCGGACGCCGGGCGCGACGACATCGCCCTCTACACCGGCAACGACGACACGATCGTCGCCGACCTTCTCACCCCGTACCGTTTCGGGGAAGCCGGGGGGAAAACGCGCCGGATCGTCGGCGGGCTGCTCGGGCACTGGGGTGTCTGGACGCGGCAGGCCGTCGGGCTGCTGGAGGAGATCAAAGCGCTGGGGGACGGGCCGATCGCGCCGGAATGGATGACGCGCGCCGTGGAGATCACCGACATGAACGCCGCCCTCTTCGACCCGGCCCACCAGTTCGCCGGATGCATCCCGGGCATCCTGGAAGTGCTGCGGCGGCAGGGGCTCGTCCCCACGATCCATTGCCTCAACCCGCACGAAGTCCTCTCCCCGGGCCAGGGCGAGGAGCTTACCCGCGTCATCAACGCCTACCCGCACTGGGTGGATGACGCGTTCGTGGCGGAGAACCTCGATCGCTGGCTCAAATAGAGCAGTTTCAAAAAAGGGGTAGCCGTTTATTTTGCGGGCGCCCCATCATGGCGGCGCAATGAATTCGCTTTTTCCTTCCTGATGTTCGAGACGGTTGGGAATGAATACGGGCTGGATTTTTTTCCCCTGATGCTGGTCGCGGATCATGGTGATCAGCGCCTCGGCGATCCGGTCCTCATCGGTGATCTCCCACCCCACGGGGAAGGGGCAGAGCAGGTTCACCCCCGCGTTGCGATGAAAGAAAAACCGGACGTCGCGCGGCGCGCGGACTCCGGCTTCCAGCGCGGCCAGAATGACGCCCCGTACCACCGTGTCGGGAAATGCGATGACGGCGTCGGGGTGCTCCGGTTGCCGCCAGAGTTCGTGAAACTCGCGGTAGCCGAAGCCGGCCATATCCCGTTCCTTTTTCTTCGACTTCCGTATCCAGGCAGGCCGGGTGCTCATGCCGGTGATGGCCAATTCGCGGGCAAACTGCTCGTCGAACATCAGGCGGTCGCTGGGAATCGCGGCGTGCTCGTCGGCGTAAAGATCGCTGATGATGCCCACCGTGTTGCAGCCCTGGGCCTTGAGGTCGATGAGCATCCTGCCGAGATTGTGAGGCCCCGCCAGACTGACTTTATTGGCGATGCCGACGCCGCTTGAAATCACCGCGAAGGGGACCGGGAGTTTCAGGAGCCAGCGCAGGTTGCCCTCGCTCACCATGGGGGCGATCACGCCCTGAATCTCACACCGTTCCACGGCCCGTTGCAGGGCCGGCAGGATGGTGTCCCGGGTTCCCTCGGGGCGGGGATCGGCAAAGACGCTGAGGGCCATCTTCTGTTTCCGCAGCCGCCGTTCCAGCGCTCCGTAGATATTACGGTAAAAGGCCATCTCGTCATTGGTCCAGATGTCGCTGCTGTTGTAGTAAACGCCGATGCTCTTGAGCACATTGCGCTGCTCGCGGACATAGGTTCCCGTGCCGTGTTTACGCTCAAGGAGACCTTCTTTTTCGAGGTTTTTGAGCGCGGTATGGGCCGTGTAGTAGCTCGTCTTCCACTGCTGGGCCAGCGATGAGGTGGCGGGAAGCTCCGTGCCGGGGGCGATCTCTCCCTGAAGGATCTGTTCGCGCAGGCGGGCCGAGATGAGACGGTGGGCGACTTCGCGTCGACCGATCTCGATGCCGCCAAAGGGGCGTTTCGGCTGGGTGATCTTTGTCATTGGTTCCTATTTCGCGCCGATGTCTTTTCCGGAATCAATCAAAATCGATGCGCGGTGCGGTCGCGTCAATGCCGGTGGGCGGATGGCGAAACCGGTTCTCACCCCGGAACCGGTGGAACGATCGCCCCATGCGCCGCCAGCAGTTCACGGCTCGCGGCGAGGGGAACCTCCCGCAGCTCGCAGCCGCGGGCGGTCGCGAGGGCTGCGAGCGCTCCGGCCACCTGGCCCGTGGCCATGGCGGTGGCCTGGACGCGGAGGGCGGAGTTCGCTTCGCGGTCGCTGGAGATGGCGCGGCCCGCCACGATGAGGCGGCGGCTGCCGCGGGGCAACTGGGCGCGCAGCGGGATGGTGGGAACGATGCCTTCGGCGATGGGTCGGGTATCCACGCCGCCACCGGCGGGATGATGGATGTCGATGGGGAAAAAGCTGTGAGAGAGGCTGTCATCCCACACGCGCCCGGAGAGATAGTCGCGCCCGGTGATCCGGAGTTCCCCGTCGATCGTGACGGTTTCGCGGATGCCGCATTCGGGGGCGGCCCGCTCCACGGTGAGGTTCCCGAGGCCGGGCTGGGCGCGAAGAAAGCGCACGATGCGCAGGAGGATCGCCCGGGCCTGAAGTTCGGCGGCGGTCTTCCCCTCGCTGCCGGCGGCGTCGGTTCCGGTGACGTGCATCGCGTTTCCCCCCCGGTGACGCAGAAAGGAGGTGACCGGCTCCTGTGTCGCCCAGAGATCGGAACGCAGGAGGCTCCCCGCAGCCACGGCGCGCCGGAAGGCGGCTTCGAGCGCCGGGAAGTCGAGCGCTTCGGTGTCGTAGCCGGAGACGCGGAACATCAGGGTGCCGGGCTGGCGGAGGGCGGACCGGTGGACGGCGTGACCGGCGAGGGTGACGGCGTTTGCGTCCCCGGTGCAATCGACGAGGATGCGCGCGCGAAGGCGCTTGAGGCCCTCCTTCCGGCAGACCCGGAGGGACCAGCCGTCGTCGGTTTCCGAATAGACCGCCTCGGCGAGCATGGAGTGAAGCCAGAGCGTGGCGCCTGAGCCGATGACGAGTTGATCGGCGAGGGCGGCGTAAAGGGGGATGTTGACCTTCAAGCAATATTCCCAGTGGCGGCGGTTTCGATTTTCGGGAGCGGCGAAGTCCGGTATCGGCCGGCCCATGAGGCGCTGGGTTTGCCCGACGAGTTCCCAACCGATCCCGGCAATGATCTGGCGTCCCCAGGCGTGAAAGATGCCCGGGAGATTGACTCCGGCGAGCGTCGTCGTGCCGCCGAGGATTCCGGATTTTTCGACGAGCAGGGTGGCCGCCCCCGCGCGGGCTGCCTGCGTGGCGGCGGTGATCCCGGCGGGGCCGCCGCCGATGACGACGACGTCGAAGGAAGGCTCTGCTTCTGATCCTGAAGGCATGGACGAATGCCGGGTGATCCCACCCTCAGTCAATCAACCCCGGCCAGCGTTCGAGAACGTGGACGATGGTCTCGCCGAAAAGGCTGTTGGCCCAGGCGAACCATGGGCGGGTAAAGCGGGCGGGGTCATCCATCCAGATCGCCTCGTGCATGAAGCCGGTGTCCGCATGGGTGGATTGGAGCATGAGGAGGCATCGTTCAACCTCCGCGGCCTCCGTGCTGGTGAGGATGCGCATGCAGAGGGACATCGGCCAGACGAAGCCGATGCCGGCGTGGGGGCCGCCGACGCCCTCCAGAGCGCTCCCCTTGAAAAAGAACGGGTTGGTTTCGCTCAGGACGGCGGCGCGGGTGGCGCGATAAACGGGATCGTCGGCGGCGACATAGCCGAGATACGGCAGCGAAAGCAGGCTCGGGAGGTTGGCGTCGTCCATGAACAGGGCGGAGCCGTAGCCATCGACTTCATACGCGAAGACGCGACCCGCATGGGGATGGTGGATCACCCCGCAGGCGCGGATGGCTTCGTCGATCCCGTCGGCCAGGGCGCGGGCGGCACGGGCGCGGTCCTCTTCGCCGAGGACGTCGCCCAGCAGGTCCGCCATCCGGCGCAGGCAGACGACCGCCATGGCGTTGGCGGGGATAAGGTAGGGGAAGACCGCCGCATCATCGGAAGGGCGAAAGGGGGTTCGCGTGAGCCCGCAGGCGCGCGCCGGATAACCCGTGCCCCGGATGGGCAGGGAGTCGATGGCCCGCGCCGTGGTGCGCTCGAAACGGTAGGCGGGCGGGACCCCGGGAACCGTGCCCCGCTGGCCTTCGCGCAGGGTCTCAAGCACCCGGTCGAAAGCGGCCAGCCATTTCCCGTCGAAGCAACCGGTGTTTCCGGTCGCCGCGTGGTATCCGTGCGAGAGGCGCAGGAAGGCGCAGAGACTGTCGGGCTCGTACTTGCGCTCGAAGACACCGGGGAGCATCACGGTGTGGTCCCCGCTCCACTCCGGAGAAGGGACCGGCTCGCGGTTGAATGCGTTGGCGCAGGGGTCGATGAGGATGCAGCGGGCCTGCCTGCGGACGAGGCCGCAGAGCATCCGTTGGAGGGCGGCATCCTCGCGGGCATGGCGAAGGTAGGGCCAGACCTGCGCCGTCGAATCGCGCAGCCACATGGCGTGAATATCGCCGGTGATGACGAACGTGTCCGGGCCGTCGTCCCCGCACTCGTGCCAAACCGTGGTATCGAGCGTGTTCGGGTGGCAGTTCCCGAAAAGCCAGCCGAGTTGCGGATCGGTGATGCGGGCGCGGGTGGTCTCGATGAAGTCATCGACGGCCCGGCTCCGGAACGAGCGTTCCGCGACCGGCGGGCGCAGTGAGGGTCTCATGGGCCGGGGGGCAATTTCAAAACACGGTTACACTATCGACCGCGCTGAGCGGGACGATTTCGAGATCGTCGAACCAGACCGTGCCCACGGCATTGCGGAGCTGGAGGATCACCCGGATGCGGTCGGCGTTTTCGAGCGTATCCACCGTGAACTCCAGGGAATGCCAATCGAAGCTGCCGGTCCGCTCGGGCGGCCATTTGAGTTCCCGCTTGGAGGTGACCGTTGACCAGAAGCCGTCGGCGGGGCCGTGGTGCACCCAGACGGCGACGCCGCCCCTCGTTCCCTCGATGTTTTCGCCCTTGATCCAGATCTTGATTTGATAACGGGTATTGGGCTCGGCGGGGACCGCCCGGAGCGCGACGGAACCGGTCTGCCCCGGGATGGTGTTTTCAATGCGGATGGACGAGGAGCCCGAATGCCTGATGGCCGTGTCTTCGGCGATCGTGACGCCGACCGGGGCATCCTTCTCCACCCCTTCGAGGCTGACATGGAAGTCGGCGGGGGTCCGGGCATCGACGACATTCGGCACCGGGCGATCGGAAGGAAGGGAGGCCGGAACCCATTCCTCGAAGCCGCCGTTGGTCGCCAGATTGCCGGGAGCCGCCGCCTGCGGCTGGGGCTGGGGCTGGTCCTGGGCGGCGACGGGCAGGAGGAGCGTTGCCAGCGTGAGGGTGGTCGGCAGCAGGTATCGGATGGAGTATTTCATGATTTCAGGTTTTGCGCGTGAATGGGCGGTTTACGGGTAGTCGTTGCCGGTGCCGGTGACGGCATGGAAGTCGAGGCTGACCGAACGGACCTCTCCCTTGGCGGGGGCGTCCATGCTGGCGATCTCGATCTCGTTGGTTTCACCGAATTGGATCCACGGGGTGACATCGATGTCGAAGCGCTCACCGATGAAATGGTGGAAACGGCGGACCCATTTGCCGTTGACGAGCACGCCGACGAGACGACCGGTGGCGTTGACCCGGACGACGGCGCGATGACCGGCAAAGGCGGCGGGGACTTCGACATTGCGGCGCAGGGTCATGGCGTCGTATTCACCGGGCAGCCGGATGGGGCTTTCGTAGCGCATGGCGTCGGGGCTGGGGGTCCACTCGCCTGCGAGGTCGATCCGCTTTTCCGGTTCGCGCCAGAGCCAGAGCCAGGCGGAACCCCGCGATCCGACGAGCCTCCCCCTGCCCTCGACCTCGACGGCCAGCGTGTGAGAGGTGCCCGGCTTGAGAACGCCGCCGGGGTTGGCATCCACGAGGCCGTTGCCCCCCATTCCGGTCACGGGTTCGCCGTCGAGCCAGACCCGGCCGCGTTCGACGAATGTTTTGCTGTTCCAGGATTGCAGCCAGAGGGAGGCTTCGCCATTGGTCCAGTGGGCGGGGACGGTGAAGGTCTTCCGCAGCAGCGCCCGTTTGGCGCTCGGTTGGCCGGGCAGCCCCCACGTGCCGAGATCCATCCGTTCCCAGCCGGAGTCATCCACCCCGGCCCCGAGAAGAGGCGTCACGCTTTCGCCCTCTTCAAGCGGCTTGAACGACCATCCCGCGCTCAGGTCGCTGGAAAATCGTGCTTTCGGAACGGGAAGCTCCCGGGGGGTGAAGGCAACGGGGCTTCTCCACCAGTCGCGCTGGAGCCGGAACCAGGCGAGGGGGGCGTCCGCGATGGCATTGCGCGGGGTCAGGAAAACGCGCGTTTGCAGCGGGGCGAGCGTCACCGGGAAGCGGCCTTCCCGCACGGGAACGGGGTCGGAGCCGATGATGTCGCGCGCGAAGGGAACGTGGCCCGGATTTCGCAGGGTGATGTTGCCTTCCGCGGAATGGCTCCCGCTCTGGTTCCACACGGTCCAGACATCGTAAAGGCCGTTGTTGCTGACGTAATGGCGCAGGAGGACGTTGTCGTTTTCCGGCAGCCAATCGGCCTGTCGGGGCGCCACGTCGAGGGACTGGAGAATCCGGGTGAGGAGTTCCGCCGTGGCGCTGAGTTCCGCCGGGCGCGAATCGTGGGTTGGCCGGTTGGTGCTGGTCCGGGGCTCGATGCGGTCCGCGATCTTCGGGCCGGTGAACCTCGCGCCGACCTGAATGATGGAGCCTTTCCCGAGCTTGCGCATCCCGATGGCCACCGGGCCGTCTTCCCAGAGCATGAGATCCTGCGTGTCGGCGGCGACTTTTTCGAGGGTGAGCCCGTTGGCTTTGATGCCGGTGGCGAGGATCGCCATGTCGCTGCCGAAAACCGTCTGGCCCGGGGCGGCGCGAAGCGTTCGCGAGGTGAGGGGATGGCCCTCGCGCGAGAGGGTGTCGATATGGGTTACCCGGTAGCCGGTCAGCCGGGAGATGGGCCAGGTGTCGGGTTCATCCGGGGTATGGCGGCCGCTCTGGGCAAAGGTGACAAAGGTGCCCCCGTCGCGCACATAACGCTCGATCCCGGCGAGCAGGGCCTCGTCCATGATCGAGGTGTTGGAGTCGAAGATGACCTTGTAGCGGGCGGCGCTGCCATCGGCGAAGGAGGATTCCGTCAGGCCGTCGCTTTCGTAACGGTCGCGTAGCAGGCCGCGGAGATTCCAGTTCCAGTAGCCGGAACTCAGGTTGGTGTTCAGGTCTTGGCCCCAGGGGTAACCGGTGAGGTCGGTCACGCGGGTCGAGTAAAGGGCGGCGACCCGGGCGTCGGGCGCGTGGTATTTCCCGATGAGCTTGATGACGGGAAGGTTCTTTTCGAAATGTTCGCGGATGTCGTCCGGCCACATGATCGCGCCGATGTGGATGAAGTAGTCGATGCCCTGAATCCCCTCGGTGGCATAGCGGCCGAGGTGTTGTTTGAAGCGGGTGAGATTCTTTGCCGGGCCGCCGGGTTCCAGGCTGAAGGGGAGGCGCGCGCCGCGCATGATGGAGGGGAGATAGTCCGCCCAGAATTCGGCCATGTACCCGGTGTTATGGAAGTTCCCGCCGTAGCGGACGGCAAGCTGGCGGAGCCCGTCGGCGTAGCCGTCCGGAGCCATCAGGGTGATCGGCTGGTTGGGGGCGGCCTGCCGGATCATCTCCATGCCGCGGCGGGTCGCCCGCACGCGGGACCAGCCGATCCAGTCGCGGAAGTCCACCCACCGGGTGTTGCCATGCCGGCCGAGCGCGGGATATTGAAGCGGCTCGTCGGGCGAGAGATAAACGCGGTAGCCGAGGAATCCCTTGGGGAGACGCAGGCTGATCTGGTTGGCCCCGGGTTGCAGCGCCCCGGTTACTTCCAGCGCACCCCAGTGCGGCACGGCGTGTTTCACGATGCTCTTGCCCTTGAGCTTTCCATTGATGGCGACTTCAACGGTGTCGTTGGCGCCGAGGTTGAGATCCCAGAGGTAGAGCCACACGCGGTCGTGCCCGGCGAGCCATTGGGCGGGAACGTCAATGGTGCGGCGGTAGACGGCGGGACGCTGCGGCAGAAGCATGGTGCGGTCGTGCCCGGGCGCGGTGACGACCGGCCAGGAAGTGTCGTCGAAGGTGGCCGAGAACCATTCCGCGGGCGTCGGGCTGCCGGTCTCGATTTTCTTGTTGTGAAAATTACGCAGGATGCCCAGGGGCGGGACTTCCCCCGGGATCGGTTCGTGGCCGACCCGCCACGCCCCCGCGAGGTCGAGGGCCTGCGGACCCCAGCCCAGGAAGGAGGCCACTTCCGGCACCTTCACCTCTTCCCAGGAAGGGAAATCCGATCCCCACGCCTGATTCAGGGCGGAGACGGTTTTGTATCTCTCCTCCAGGTACACCCGGAAGCTCGCATCGGCCACGGGGCCGTATTCGAGAAAAATATCGTGCGGGCCGTGGCGCAGTTCGCCGTGCGGTTCGAGCACGGAAGTGAGGTTCGGCTCGTCGGCCATGCGGCGGACGATTTGTTGCAGGAAGCCGAGTTCCGCGTCCATGCCCGTGGTCGCGCTCCAGGAGAGGACGCCCGTGCCGCCGAGCATCGGATCGGCGACCCGGTGATAGTTTCCGGTGAATTGGGGCATGGACCGCGAGGTCTGGTCGCGATAACGGTTCAGGAACCAGCTTCCCCCGTTGCCGCCGGTCATGATATTGAGGCCGACGGGAAGTTTGCGCGCGCGGGCGGCCTGCCGGGCCCAGTCCCACCAGACCTCGTTGCCGAGGCCCTCGGCGGTGTCGATATACGAACGGGTGGCCCAGAACATGAACCCGGCGCGGTCGTTTTTCTCGGCGAACCCGAATTCCCCGGCGAAATCGTACGTGGCGGTATCCTTGCCTTCGGGCGTCTCCCAGGGGCGGTAGTAGAAGCGAAAGCCAAAGCGATCCCACCGGTCAAGCCACATGGGAACCTCCACTTCGGCGAGGGAGGAGGCAATCGTCTCGGGCGAAGCGCCCGGCAACTGCGGGAGGATGCGTTCGAACGACCCGCGATCCGGTGCGGCGATGATGAAAACCCGGTGCCCGAAGCGAAGCGCCGCGACAAGGCCCTGCCCCTCGACTTCGCGGACAGAGAGGGGGTGAGGGAATGCCGCGGGCGTGATTTCGAGGGTCTTTACCCCGGGCAGCAGGGCGATGTCGGAAAGGTATTTGCTCTGGGTGAGCCTGGCGTGAGCCTCGTCTTCGCAGACGATTTCCAGGGCGGTTCCGGCGGCGGACTCCCCGGATGACCAGAGGGTGGCGTTGACCTGTCCGTAGCCGCGCAGGCTGGCTGGCGGGAGTTCTTTTTGCCGGATCAATGCGGCGTTTGCGGGCGAGCCCATGGCAAAGGCCGCGAGTGCGAGCGATGGAAGGAGACGGAGGAATCGGGACATGATGGATTGAGACGGGAAGGATGGGGATGGAAGTGTTGCGCCTGCGCTTTCCTAGACTAGTCTAGTGGGAGTACCAGTGAACCCCGTTGGAAAAGCGGTTCGCGAGCGATTCGCCGGCGGCGATCTGGTTGCCCCGGCCAAGCAGGGGCCCCTCAAGCAATTCAAGATGACCGTCGGCAAAAACCATGTTGATTTTGCCCCGGTGCGGGTAGCGAAGATAACTGGGGCCTTTTTGATAAAGACCCGCGGGGAGCGTTTTGTCGCCGTTGGTTTTATGCTCTTCAACCCGGAAATAGCAGGCTTCGGTTACCATGTAGAGCTGGGAGGGATGGGTCATGATGGCGACGCTGGCCCCGGTGTAGCGGGTGCCCTGTTCCTGGGCGGAAGTCGCCCAGCCGTTGATTCCGTAGCTGCAATCCTTCTCCCCGGCGACGGCTCCGGAGAGGATTCTCTCCTGCTCCCGGTTTTCAGGGCAGCGCCAGATGCCGTAATCGACTCCCTTGCCTACCCTGGTGCTGGAGGTGAGATGCGCGTAGGTGCCGTCGTAAACGGCGAGCAGCTTCTGCCACGTGGCGTCTTCTGCGGCATCGTAGGCGACAATGGTGACCCCCCGGTGGTCCGTCGCATAAGCCATCAACTGCAAGCCGATCTGCTTGAGGTTGGAGGCGCAGCGGACCGTCCTGCCGGCGGCGACGGCATTGGAGATGACCGGAATCAGAAAGGCGGTGAGCGTTCCGATAATGGCGATGACGACCAGCAGCTCGGGCAGGCTGAAACCCGGGCGGGCAACGGGGCGGCGGCGACGTGGCTCTTGCATGGGGAGAGGGGGGTGCGCTCCGGTTCACGGGCGCCGGCTGGAAACCGGCCCGGAGCCGCGACGGCGGAGGTACCGGGCCCCTGCGCAGGCGAGCGCTCCCAGCGCCAGCGCCGTCACGCTTCCGGGCTCGGGGACGGCTGCGAAGGTGGCGGGGACGGAGTCGTGGATCCGGAGGACGTCGATATCGAAAACCTTCACGTCGTCCACCGAATTGTTCTTGTGTCCGAAAAGGAACCCGTCGGCGTCCGCGGAACCAAACGCCTTGGAGATGGCGTTGATTTCCGGAGTATCCAGGGGATTGGCGCTGGTGGCCATCAGGATCCGGTGGGTCGCGGAGCTGGTGTCAATGGCGGTGTTGCCGGTCGCGAGGAAGAGGCTCGCCGTCACATGCCCGGTGCCATTGGTTGAGAAGGTCACCGCCATGTGATACGTGGTGTCGGCCTGCCATGGGATGACGCTGCTGGTGGCCCCGATGACTCCATTGAGGTTGAGCTGGAACGAACCGTCGGTGTGGCTGTTGAGAATCAGCCGGAGCCCTCCTTCCCCGCCGTTTTCATCCAGAAAGCGAAAACTGTTGGGGGTCACCGCCTCGTTGTTCGTCCGAAAGAAAAAATCGAAACCGCCGTTGAGGGTATCAAACGTTTCCGTGCCTCCGTCGGTATACCAGGAATCCAGCGAACTGCCCACGCCGGTGGGTTTCAGGATGACCCCCGCGGCCCGTCCGCCGCTCTGCTCCTTTCCCATGTCATTGAGGGAAAGGTAGCCGCCCAAACCCCCGGCCAGCGGGTTTGCCGAGGAGATCGAAACCTCCACGTTGGACTGGGCGTGGCTGTAGAGCTGGCCGGTGCCGCCCAGGGTGACGATGTCGTTGGCCCCGCCGGTGCCCGTGCCCGAACCATTGAAATCGGCCTGAAAGACGAGGGCGGCGGGAGCGTTGACGGCGAGAAACAGGAGCGCGGAGGCAAGGAGTGGTGCATTCATGGAAGGAAGCCGGTGGGAGGTGGATGAAACGTCGGTGGATGGTTTTTGTGTGAAAGCAATCTCAGGTAGAGATTTGACAGATATGGTATAAATCATTGATATGTCTGTCAACCCGGAAAATACGCCGGAAAACACGCGATCCGCCCGCGTTTCATTGAGCGCCAACCCTGGATTAAAAAAATGATGATTCCCTGCCGGATTCACCCCGAACCGACTCCATCCCCCGTCCGGACACGGAGTGATCTTTTTCTCTCAGCCGCCGCGGAGGCGGGTGCCGCGTGGTTTTCGCCCGATGGAGCGTGGACGGCTCCGTTCTTCCCGCTGAGCGCAAGGGGGCGGTTCTGGCTCTCCTTCGCCTTTTACCGGAGCGGCCGGCCGGAACTGGCCGACACGATCATCCGCAAATCCGACACGGATAATTCCCGGGAACAGCGGCGGCCCTCCTCCTTCAATATTTTTCACACCAACATCGCGGCGGGGCTTCTGGCTTCCCATCACGACGCGATGGCGGCCGATGTGCGATGGATGCTGGAGGCCCTCGTACGGGAAGGCTTTGCGACGCTGGCAGGCAACCGGCAGCCCGATTACCAGTTCCACGGCTACAATGACAACATGCCGGCCAAAGCCTCCATGGGACTGATTCTGGGCGGGGAACGGCTCGGCAACGCCGACGCCGTGGAGCACGGCCTCTGGAATCTGAGGCACTTCGCGGCGCAACTCACCCGGCGCGGGATCAACAGTGAATTCAATTCGCCCACCTACACCCCATTGACGATCCACGCCATGGCGGAGATTGCCCGCCATGCGCGGAACCCGGAGGCCCGCGAACTGGCGCGGGCGATCGAGGCGCGCCTCTGGATCGACCTGGCTTCGCGCTTCCACCCTGCCACGGGGCTCGTGGCCGGGCCCTACTCGCGGGCCTATACGGTGGACCTTGCGGGGCATTTCTCATGCCTGGCCTCGCTCCTCTGGTTCGTGATCGGGGATCGCGCCCGGCCTTCGCCGATGGGCCTGTTCGATCCGGACCGGAGCGAGGCGGGCGCGCGGAGCAAAATGGTGCTTCATCACCGGGGGAACGTGCCGTTCAACGTGGCGCAGATGGGCTGGTTTGCCGCCGGCGAATATCACCTTCCCCCGGAGGCCCGGTCCCTCTTTTCCACCGGGAAGGCGATTCCGGCGAGCAGCGTGGCGACGGCGGAGATGGGCGATGCGGGGGACGATTTCCCGGCGCGGCCCGTACGGGTCGAGACCTGGATGGACGGGGAGTTTGCGGTGGGCACCTCCAGTTCGCCCTTTCTCGGCGGTGACCAGGCCGCGCCTTGGTTTGTGACCTATGCGAAAGCGGCTCAAGCCCGGTCCATCCGCGACACCGGCACCGTGTTCTGGAAGTTTCTGGCGGGCGACGCCGTTCCGGGCCGGATCGCGCGCGAGCATTCCGAATACGAAAACAAAGGCGAGGAGGACAACGTGCCTTCGCACGGCGGCGCCGTCACGATGCAGGCGGAGGCCACCGCGCTTCTTCTCTCCCACCCTTCGCCGCGGGGGGAAGACGCCCCGGACTCCTCCGGTAACACGCCTGCTCTCTCGCGGCTCTCCGAGGCGGTTGTTTTTTCGAGCCACTTCGGAGGCGCGGACGAGATCATGGTCGCCGGTGAAAGCCGGGGCCGCTGGTCGGGCGCTTGCGGCAATGGCGTCTGGATCGGTTGTCGGCGCGGGAACTTTCTCACCGCGATCCGTCCGCTCGCCTACACCCGCGGATGGGGACGGCCCGCCATCACGCTCGAACAATCCGGCCACTATGAGCTGTTGCGGACAACCTTTTATCATGGGGAACCGAGAAGCTTCTCCCGCGACGAACTCCGGTGGATCTTCGGGGGATTCGTCGCGGAGCACGGTTCCCTGGAAGCGTATGGCAGCCTGGCCGACTTCATGCGGGAAGTGGAGAGAGGACGCTTTACGGACTATTTCTGGACCACGCGCCGCGTCCGTTACGAACGTCCGCAAGGGAAGATCCTGCCCCCGCTCACGATGGATATTTCGTGGAGCCCGGGCAGCACCCAGCCGCGCCACGCGCTGATCAATGACCGCCTCATCGGGTGGCCGCGCACGGCGATCTCGGGAATCGCCGATGACCGGCTTCCGCTGACGGGAAGCAAGGGGCAGCCCGTACCCGGTCATCTGCCATGGGAAAAGCTGGTTTGCGCGCAGGCGGACTGGCCCGCCATCGTCGGCGAACGGGCCCGCCCGTAACCGATGCCCCGGCGATGGCCGGGGCTCTTGCCTGACCGCGCTCCCTCCCCCCGCCGTTCGCAACGGCTTTTATTCCGTCCGCCCTGATCCGGCGGGCGGCGGGCGGTTTTCGCTTTTGGGAAAACGCTCCGCGCTCGTCCCGATCCTTGCCGAAAAAGGGAATACTTTTTTCTTGCTAATACTGTTAACACTGTTGTAATCAATAACACAGGTTATGGTTCCCTTTCCCCCGCTCCCTCGTTTTCGCCGTTCCTTTTCACTGCTCCTGCTGCTTGTTTTCTCCGCGACGGCGCTCCGTGCCGAATCCCCGGAGCCGGGCCCGGAGTGGAAGACCGGCTGGCAGCGTGAACTCATGGCATGGATCGGGAGCCTGAAACCCGAAGAGGTCGCTTCCGGAGAAAAGACGTTTGATTTCACCAGGCTCGACCCGGCGGAAATGCGCCGGAACTGGCACCTCGTCCAGACCATCGGTCCGAATCTCTCGCTGGCCAACGCGGCGGTGAAGCTCCCGGCGCAATCGTTTCTCTGGAAGGAGATCTGGCGTCCGGACCTGGAGCTGGTTCAGGGCATCCTCAAGGGGCAGGGGGTGGAGAAGGGGCAGATCTGGTGCCCCACGCACCCGAGCATCGCCTGCCTGCTCGGCTGGCTCTACGGATGGGATCGCCCGTGGAACCCGTATTACCACGATCCCGCCGTGGGCCGCCGCGCCGCAGTGATCTCCACCATTTCGCTCGTCATGCTGGAGGCCGGGTTTCACTACAATTTTTCCGGCGAGCCGGGGTGCCGCCAGCCCCCGCGCGGTTCGCATCCGCACACGGGGATCAACGGGTTTTCGCTCACCTTCAACGCCTACACTTACCTGCAGGTGGCGGACGCCCTCCCGCCCGAGGCCCGGAAAGCGTGGGAGGAGGGCCTGCGCCGGTTTGCCGACCGGCTCGCGATGGCCCCGCCGAGCGGCCCGGAGAACATGCGGCTGAGCACGCCCGTCGGCATCTACTACACAGGGCTGGCGCTCAAGGACGAGGAACTCAAGCGGACGGCGGAGCGGGCGATGAGCCAGCTCCTCGCCCGGGAATACAGCCGCGCCGGGTATATCCGGGATGCCGGGGTGCCCGACGGCTCCTACAACGGCATTTCGCTTCACCGCCTCGCGGAATACTGGGCGATCAGCGGTTCGCCGCGCGTGCTGGAGGTGATCCGCGCATCCTACCGGCTCAAGGCAAACCTCGCGCTGCCGGAGCCGGGCGGCGGGACGCTCTCCCCGAGCCATTTCAACGCCCGGTGCCAGGACGGGTTTGACTACGACCAATACCAGGGGCGCGAGGTGATGCTCCTGCCGACGGTGCCGGAAGCCGCCTGGTTTGCCCGCAAGTTCTGGCCGGAGGATCTGGCGCCCGAAGCGGTCGCAAAGCTGGTGGAATCCCGCGCGAACGGCTACGCCGGGCGGGTGCCGGAGGCCGGCCCGTGGGGGGTCGGCGAGAAGGGGACCGAGAGCCAGCCGCACGGGTGGGGCCGGGTGCTCGCGCTGCCTTATCTGATCTATCACGCGGGAGATGAAGCGAAGACCGGCGCGCTGGTGCAGGCGTCGGAACTGCCGGTGACCCGCGAGGAGCGGTACACGCGGGAGTTCGGCGGCGAGTTTTACGCGATCCGCCGCCCCGCTTACGCCGCCATTTTCTACGCGGGCCCGGCGGTCGGCAGCGACAAGGGGGCCACGAACTACCACGGCGTGCTTCAGGGCGAAGGCGGTTACATCATGGGGATGGGCGGCGGCGGTCTCTCCGCGTTCTGGACGCCGGAAGGCGGTTCGCTGCTGCTTGGGCGCATGACGGCCAAGGAAGGGTACGAGCGGAAGAAAAACGTCGGTAACAACAACGCGTTCGCCGTCCCCGGCTGGCAGGACTGGCTTCACAACGAGATCATCGGCGAAACCACGGAAGGGAAAATCCTCCACAGCGCCCGCACGCGCCACCCGCGCAGCCGCCTGCTGCCGGAAAAGGGGGAGGCGAAGAACCAGCTCGAAATCCGCGGCGAAATGCCCGGCACCCTGCCCCGGCAGGGGGCGATCACCGATGCCCGCGTGAGCTACCGGCGGCTCTACACCTTTGAGGATGAGCGGATCGTCTGCGAAGTGGAGGTGGAGAGCGACAAGGCGCTCCCGCTCAAGTCGCTTTACGAAACGCTGCCGCTCGTGATGGCCTCCGGGCGCAAAAGCGAGGATGGCCCGGCCACCCTTGCCTTTGAGGATGCCGGGGGCAAACCGCTGGAGGCCACCGGCGGCACGCTGGAGAACGTGCACGCCGTCGTTCTCAAGCGTTACGAGGGGGGGATGCGGATCGTTTTCCCCGAGCCCGTCACCCTTTCCCTCGATTCGGAGGAGACCCTCTCCAAGCAATTCACGTTCGTCAACGGGCGCTCGCTCCTGATCGCCTTCCCCTCCTTTCCCGCACCGGGAACCCCCGCCCGGCTCACCTATCACCTCGTTCCCACCCCATGAAGCGCTTCTTTTTTCTGCTCTGGCTCGGTCTGGCCCTTCCGGGGCACGCCGAGCCCGTGATCGACCTTTCCCAACCGGTTTCCGGGAGCCTCGCGCCCGATCGCCTTTACTGGAGCTTTGACGACGGGCCGGAGAACGGGGTCTTTTCCGGCTGTGTCGTGGATCATTCGCCGAGCCGGTACCATGGGCGGCTCTATTCGGGGGCGTTGAATCCGGAGCCGACCTATACCCAAGGCCGCTTCGGCCTCGCCCTCTTTCTGGAAGGGGCCGCCATGCCGTACGAGGATGAAAAGGGGATCGTCCGCTCCCGGAGCAACCCCAAGGTGGTCTGGCGGCTGGGGGACACGCCGGAAGCGTGGGAGCAGGACCGGCTCGATCTCAACGGCGTGAGCTTCACGGCGGGTCTCTGGGTCCGGATGGAGCGCATCCGCGAAGGGGCGCTCCAGAGCATCCTCCTTTTCAACCGCGGACAGCCGCAGGAACCGGGCCGCTGGGGCTTCTACCTGGCCAAGGATACCGGGGACCGGTGGACCTTGCGCTTCAACCGGCTCGGCGCGACGGAAAAGACCGACCGCTTCAACGACGGCGCGTGGCATCACGTGGCCGTCGGCGTGAATGCGGAGGCGGGCGAAGTCGTTTTCTGGATCGACGGGGAACCCTTCGGCGCGCCGGTGCCGATGCCGGAGCCGATCCCGGCGGTGGAAGACCCCGTGCGCGGCGGCATCCTGAGCGTGGGCGAGCATCTCATCGGAGCCATCGACGATCTCTTCGTCACCAGCGGCCTTTATCGCTTCAACCCTCCATCCTCCCAACCATGAAAACACGATTCATTCTGACGACCTCCCTGGCGCTTGCCTTCGGGCTTGCGATCCCCCATCTCAGCCCGGCTGCCAACCAGACCTGGAGCGGCCTCGGCGATGACGGCAACTTCAACACCGGGGCCAACTGGGGCGGCGGCGCCGCTCCGGGCAATACCCTCTCCGGAGCGACCCATACCAACGATGCCGCAGCCTTTCACAGCGCCACGCAGGCCGCCCGCCCCGTGGTCATTGATGCCGGGAGAACGGTCCGGACCATCAACTTTGGCGGCAACGGCGATATTCTTCTCTCTCCGGGCTCCTTCACCTTCAATGGTTCCACCCTCTTCATGACGGTGGCGAAGGATGTGATGAGTTCCGCCGGGGGCTTTATAGCCAATGGAGGCAGCGGTTCGCCCGCCGCGGTGCAGACGTTCAATGTGCCGATCATCTTCGTCCCGCAGGCGGGGGCGGAATATTCCAGCGTGGATTTCTATAACAACCGCGCCAATCATTCGATCATTTTTAACGAGACGCTCAGCGTGGGAGCGCTTGATGGGGCCTTCTACATGAATCTGGGTGGTAACAACGCGCCTCCCTACAGCACGATCAACGGCTCCATCAGCGATGGCGGGGCGACGGGCGGCGTGCAGGTCATCAAGAATCACAACAGCAAATGGGCGTTGGCGGGGCACAACACCCATTCCGCGGGAACCGTTCTCAACACCGGAACCCTCGCGCTCAATCACGGCCACGCGCTCGGCAGCGGCGCCTTCACCATCAACGGGGGCATCCTCAGCAATACCAGCGGCGGCGACATCAGCATCACCACAGCCAACGCCCTGGTCTGGAACGCCGCCACGATCACCTATGATTCAGCCGATGCCCTGCACCTGGGAAACGGAAGCGTGGACCTTGGCGCGACCGGCGCGGCGACGGAGCGGACCCTCAGGGTGAATGACGGCGAACTCGGCGTGGGCGGCGTCATTTCCAACGGCACCAACGGAACGACCACGGCCATCGAAAAAACGGGAGCGGGCGCGCTTACCCTCGGCGGAGCCAACACCTTCAGCGGCGGCATCACGCACGGCGGCGGCACCCTGAACATCAACCACGCCTCCGCGCTCGGCACCGGGGAACTGGAGATCACCGGCAGCGACGTCGCCATCGGCAACACCAGCGGCGGCGCGGTCACCGTCACCACCGGCAACGCCATCCTCCTCGGCCAGAATCTGACCTTCGAGGGCTCCGGCCCGCTCGATCTCGGCACGGGAACGGTCCGCCTGGGCGGGAGCGCCGCCGGGGCCAACCGGACGGTGACCGTCAACAGCAGCACGCTCACCTTCGGCGGCGCGGTGGTTGACGGAAGCCATGCCGCCAACCCGACCCGCAACCTGATCAAGGCGGGAGACGGCACGCTCCGGCTGGAGGGGAGCGTGGAATACACCGGCGCCACCACCATCAACGCCGGAACCCTTCTCGTCAACGGCACCCACCTTGCCTCGGCGGATTACACCGTGAACTCCGGCGGCGCGCTCGGCGGGGACGGAACCATCGGGACGACGGCGTTCGGGCTCCAGATCACCCTGAACGCGGGGGCCCGCCTCGCCCCCGGCGATCAGGGGCCGGGTGAACTGACACTCAGCCTCGGCTTCGGCAGCATCAGCCTGGCCGACGCCGTGGCCGCGAGCGATTCCCGCTCCCTCCTCTTCACGCTTGCGGGGACGGAGGAAAGCTCGCGCCTCACCCTCAGTTCCCCGATCAGCTCCCTGATCATCGGCGAAGGGCTCCTGGAGTTTGATGACTTCGATTTCCGCTACCAGAGCGGTTTTGAGGACGGGAGGTACGTTCTCTTTGAGGGAACGATCCTCGGCAGCCTCGGCGAACTCACCAGCGGCTTCATCGGCAGCAAGGAAGGGACGCTCTCCATCGAGGGCAACCAGCTCCTGCTTACCACCATCCCGGAACCTTCCGCCATCGGCCTGCTTCTTGCCGCCGGGATCGGCGGATGGTTCTGCCGCAGGCGGAAAGCGTGACCGGAGGGGGCCGGTGGGCGAAAGAGCCCCGCTACGGCTTTTCCGTGGTCCCGGCCTCCGCGCCGTTCTCCACGGGTTCCACCCGGAAATCGTCGAAATAAACGGTGGCACCCTGCGGTCCCCGGAGCCAGACCGTGTAGGAAATGAAAATCGCCTCGTCGCTCCATTGATGCGTCGCGGCGCTTCCCTTCGGGCCGACGGTCGTTTCGAAAACGCTCCAGCCGGGGTTTTCCTGAAGCTTGGCGCTGCCGGAGCTGTTTTTGAGACTGTAGCCCCAGACCTTCTCCGTTTCCGGCACCTTCAGGGGGTTGCCCCGGTTCTCGCCGAAGCTGTAGCCGCCGATGCTCGGGAGGACTTCGTCCGAACTCCAGACCCGCACGCTGACGCGGTAGGTCTTCGCGTTATCAATGGCGAACTGGCCCACGGGGAAGTTCGTATTGCGTTCCGTCTGGTCCCGAAGGAGCACGACCTTGTAGCACGCCTTGCCCTGAAGTTCGTTGTCGTTCTCCCCGACGGGGTTCCCTTCAAAGACCGAAACCTCGAACGCCTCCGGGAGCGCCTTGAAGAAGACTTCCCCGTTTTCGGCGTCCCCGTTGGGAATGAGATTTCCCTCATTGGCCCAGAGCGGGAGAGAGAGCGAGAGGGCGGCGAGAGTGCAGAGGAGATGACGCTTTTTCATAGGAAAGGGATCAGGAAATGAGGCGGCCACGGCGGCGGAGAAGGAACGCGGCCCCGCCGATCAGGAGCGCCCAGGTGGAGGGTTCGGGGACGGCCGCGTAGTTGAGGAGCAGATCGTTTCCGGAAACCTCCAGAGAGAAAGAGCCGCCGCCGAGCACCACATCAAAGAGATTGCCGAAGCCATCGGCCCAGTTTTCGCTGACAAGGGAAAGCTGGTCGCCGTTGAGGATCGGGTTGCCCGTCGTGTAGATCGTCCAGCTCTGGTTGTCCGCCCAGAAATCGTCCGTCCAGTCCACGGTTCCCCCGGCGGGGTTGAAGGAAAGGGTGAGGGAGACGGGTCCGGAGAAGTCGAGAATGCCGGAAACGAGGATCTGATCATAGGTTTCGCTTCCGGGGGCTCCCTGATCAATGGTGTTTGCGCCGAGTTCCCATTCGACGGACGCGCCTGAGCTGTAGGTGAGGTCCGAGCCGAAGCTCTGGATACCCGGGCTGTTGCCGGGGCGGTGAACGCCGGAAAGGGTGACGGCTCCGGCGATGGTTCCCGATCCGCCGAGGGCGGCTCCCGCGTTGATGGTGACGGCCCCCGAGCCGGTGCCTGATCCGGAGGTGTTGTTGACAAGGAGGGTTCCGGCGGCGATCGTCGTTCCCCCCGCATAGGTATTGGCGTTGGTGAGTTCGAGCACGCCGTCGCCGGTCTTGCGCAGGTGGCTCGCGCCCGTGCCGGAGATGACACCGGAGATGCGGGCGTAGTCGCCGGTCAGCGCGGGGTTATCGAGCACCTGAACGGTTTCCGTGTTGCCGTTGAGGTTGAGGCCGTCCTTGAAATCAACCCGGTGGGTGGCCGTGGCGGAGTTGAGGATGAGGCGGCTGCCGGAGGAGACAAAGTTGGAACTCCCCCAGGTGATCGAACTGGTTCCGAAGAAGTCGATATCCAGATTGCCCCCGTGGGCGGCAAAGCCACCGCTGGAATCCGCGCTCCAGGAGATGGTTCCCCCGGAGGTGCCGAGCGTGGAGGAAATCTCGCCGCTGGTTTCAAGCACGGGAGTGGCGGTGGAGGAAGAGCCCGAGGCGAAATTAAGCGCCTGCGTGGTCGTCCAACTGGTGTCCTGGATCACCCGCAAGGTGCCTTCGACAACACGAAGGCGGGAAATGCCGGTGTTTGTCTCACCGGTAAGGCTCAGGACTCCCGCTCCGGTCTTCCTCAGGGTAACCGTTGAGCTTTCCGATGGTCCGGACACCCCTCCGGAAAGGGTTAACGTCCCTTCATGAACCGTCAGGGTAGAAACGCTGTTGTTATTGCCGTCGTTCCTGCTGTGCATTTGCACGTTGCCCGTGATGGCATTGTCTCCGCGCAGGCTCGTGATATACTGGTCCGCAATGAGCCCCATGGTGGAGGGGCGGATGTGATTGCTCAGGGTGATCCCGGTATCGCCCCCGTCGAGAATCAGTTCGGGGATTACGGAACCACTGTTGTAGACGATGATATCCCCCTCTCCAAGGGCGTTGTCAGCCTTTACCGTGACGCCGAGCGATTGCGCGTTTTCATCCCCGATCCAGGTTTCCGTGGTCCGGGTGGAAGTCTTTTCAAAGATCGCCATGGATCGCGGATCGGTGGATGTCCCTCCCCGGAGCTTGAGAATTTTTTCCCCGGTCCCTTCCGCCGAGTAGAAATCCCCCTGAAAGATTCCCTGGCCGAGGAGCCGTATGGTGCGGGAGTCAATGATATTGGCTTCCGCCGTGCCGGTGTCGTCAAAAACGATGTCTCCTGCGAAAGTGATCGCGCCCGTCTGGGCTCCGGTGGTGGACCCGACACTGAAGATTCGCGCGCGCAGATGAACATCGTTGGCCACGGAACGCCCTGTCGAGTCAATGGAACGGAGAACGGGGTGGTCACCGGTTGAATTACCGATCCCCAGCCGCAGTTCTCCCGATCCGAATGCGGAGTTTGTTCCAATCTCAAGCGTGCCGCCGCGGAAGATAAACCCGCCGCTGGAGGTGTTGGTGCCGGTGATTTCGAGGATGCTGTGGCCGTTAAACATGATGCTGCCAACCCCGGAGATCGACCCTGAAAGTCGCGTCCTGCCGCCGCCGGTGGACGATTGGCTCATATTATGCTGCCCCTCCAGCAGGTTCAGATTGGCGCTGATCGTCAGATACCCGCCGGTGGAAAGCTCAAGGGCCGCGCCGAGATTGATCGTTCCGTTGGTGATTTCCCACTCATCAGAAGAGGAGCTGGAGATCTGGCTGAGGTTGATCGTCTGGCCGCCAAGGCTGATGACCCGATCTTCCAGGGGGCTCAAAGTCGTAAAGCGGGCGATGCCACTGGATGTGGTGGGAGCCGAGGCTCCGCTGGTTCCGCCATTGGTGGTGGACCAGTTCGCGCTATCCATCCAATCGGTGCCTTCGCCCACCCAATAGCGGTTTCCCTGCGCCTGTGCCGCCGCCAGCGAGCCGAATAGAAGAACGGCACTGAGAAACCCCGCACGGGAGAGGCGACCTGAAGCTTTGGTTTTCATAAGACGTAGGGTGGTTTACGGAAGCGGGGAAACGGGACGCGGGGAACCTCCCGGGGAGGGATCAGGAAATGAGGCGACGGCGGCGGCGGAGGAGGAACGCGGCCCCGCCGATCAGGAGCGCCCAGGTGGAGGGTTCGGGGACGGCTGCGTAGTTGAGGAGCAGATCGTTTCCGGAAACCTCCAGTGTAAAGAAGGTACCGCCGCGCACATCCTGCAAGAGATTGCCGAAGCCGTCGGTCCAGTTTTCGCTAAGGAGGGAAAGCCGCCCGCCGTTGAGGATCGGGCTGCCCGCCGTGTAGATCGTCCAGCTCTGGCTTTCCGCCCAGAAATCATCCGTCCAGTCCACGGTTCCCCCGGCGGGGTTGAAGGAAAGGGTGAGGGAGACGGGCCCGGAGAAGTCGAGGATGCCGGAAACGAGGATCTGATCATAGGTTTCGCTGCCGGGAGCACCCTGATCAATGGTGTTTGCGCCAAGCTCCCATTCAACGGACGCGCCTGAGCTGTAGGTGAGGTCCGAGCCGAAGCTCTGGATGCCCGGGCTGTTGCCGGGGCGGTGAACGCCGGAAAGGGTGACGGCCCCGGCGATGGTTCCCGATCCGCCGAGGGCGGCTCCCGCATTGATGGTGACAGCCCCCGAGCCGGTACCGGAGCCGGAGGTGTTGTTGACAAGCAGGGTTCCGGCGGCAATCGTCGTGCCACCCGCATAGGTATTGGCGTTGGTAAGTTCGAGAACGCCGTCGCCGGTCTTGCGCAGGTGGCTCGAACCCGTGCCGGAGATGACGCCGGAGATGCGGGCGTAGTCGCTGGTCAGCGCGGGGTTATCGAGGACATGAATGGTTTCCGCGTTGCCGTTGAGGTTGAGGCCGTTCCGGAAATCAACCCGATGGGTGGCCGTGGTGGAGTTGAGGACGAGGCGGCTGCCGGAGGCGACGAAGCTGCTCCCGCCCCAGGTGCGTGAACTCGTGCCGTTATTTAGACGGATATCCAGATTGTCTCCGTAAGCGGCGAAGCCGCCGCTGGAGTTCCCACCGGTGGCACTCCACACGACATCGGTGCCAAGCTGCCCGGTAAACGTTCCGCTGGTTTCAAACACCGGGTTGGCGGGGGTGAGCCCCCCCTGGAAATAAACAGCCTGACCGGTCCAACTGGTGCCCTGAACCGCCCGCAATGCGCCCTCCTCGATGACAAAACGCTGAATGCCGCTGGTCGCGCCGGTAAGGTTGAGCGTGCCCGCCCCTGTTTTGCGGAGCAGATTCGCTGAAGTCGGCGAAGGCCCCGACACCCCTCCGGAAAGGGTCAGCGTATCCGCTTCAACCTTGATCGTGGAGTAGTACGAGGCCCCACTGGTGTGAATCTGGACGTTTCCCGTGATGGTATTATTACCGCCCAGGCTTGTGATGTACTGATCCACTTGACCACTGGCTGCGGCGGGACGGACGTTATTACTCAGGGTAATGCCGGTTTCACCCCCATCAAGGATAAGCTGGGCGATCTTCGTGCCGCTGCTGTAGATAATGATGTCTCCCGTTCCGAGGGCGTTGTCCGCCTTGACCGTAGCGGCGATGTGCTGGCCGCCGGCCTCGTACCTCGGGCCGCTTGAATTATCGGGATTCCAGTAAGTCCCGATGTAGGTTGTGGTGGTCCGGGTGGAGGTATTTTCAAACACCGCCATGGCCCCCGGATAGACACTTGGGTCCGCAGAGGCTCCATTGGTGGCCAGAAGGGAGAGTTCCTTGTCATCCGTTCCTTCGGCGGAATAGAAGTCTCCTTGAAAAATGGCGGTCTGGTGAATGCGGATGATCCGCCTCGACCAGATATTCTCCTCGGCTGTATTGGTATCGTCAAAGTAAAAGTTTCCGGCAAAGGTCAACGTACCGGGATTGGTCCCGCCTGCATCGCCAATCGTGAATGTCCGGGAGCGCTGATAGATGTTGTTGGTGATGGTGTAGCCTTCCGTTGAAACGGACCGAAAGATCGGGGAGTCGTTGGGGTGTCCGATTCCGAGGGTGATATCGCCACTCCCAAAGGCGGAATTGCTACCGACCGCCACCGTCCCGCTTCGCCTCTGGAAGCCGCCGGTGAAGGTGTTGTTCCCGGTCAACTCCAGCACATGATTCTGGTTGGACGAAATCGATCCGTCCCCGGTGACGGAACCGGCCAGCCGGAGCGCTCCGGACTGTCCCGTGATGCTATGGTCTCCCTCGATGAGTTCGACATCCGCGCTGATCGTCATCCTTCCGGCACCGTTCACGCTGATATTTCCATATAGATTGATCGTGCCGTTGGCGATTTCGTAATCCTCGGCGGATGCGTGCGTCAACCCGCCAAGATCGAATGCCCACGAGGCGAGATCAATCACCCGGCCTTCCAGCGGGCTGTTCGCATCGAATACGGCTGAGGCGCTGGCTCCATTGGGGTAGGAAGCTCCGCTGGATCCGCCAGAGCTGGTTGACCAGTTGCTGGTGTCGTCCCAGTAGTTTCCTTCGCCTACCCAATAAGTTTGCGCCTGCAACCCGGCCAGCGAACCGAACAGAAGAATGGCACTGAGAAACCCCGCGCGGGAGAGGCGGGCTGGAGAGGTTGTTTTCATAAGGCTTACCATGGTTTGCGGGCCGGTTTGTCGGATTGCAGCGTCGTCCCCTGATAGGAGACGCTTCCTTTTTCGCCAAGGGAGAGCACGCCGTTCCGGCCCCGGATGCGGATGGCTCCCGCCGTTCCCTGAAATGCCAGTTTCCCTTCCTCCTTGTAGGTGAACTCTTTCTCACTCTGGAAGAGGTAGTCCGTCCCCGCCTCCGTCTCCACTTTCACGCCGCGCCCTTCGGCCAGCGGGGTGATCTTCGGCGCTTTTTCCTCTTTCAGGCGCGGATAGATGAGCACGGCGAACTGCCGCGTCTTCGCCCGGGCGCTCAGGCCATGGAGGGTGACGGCCTGCTTGCCATACTTGCCGTCCCCGCCCAGCCCGTACACGTTGCGGGTGAGCTCTTCCATCTTGAGTTCCGCCTCTTGCGGCTGGAGGAAGACGATGTCCGCATCCACCTTGCCTTCGCCCGAAAACCGGGCGGCCCCTGGCTCCAGCGTGACGTTCGGACCGGTGAGCCAGAGACGCCAGGTGGCCGGGGCGGCCCCGAGCATCGTGTCGGTGATGAAGAAATAGTTGGGCGCCAGCGGGTCTTCGTCCTTGGCGAAAAGAATCTGGCGCGACCAGTTTTCGAGTTTGCCACGCACGTAGTCCGCATCCTGCGACGGGGCGAAGGTCTCGATGCGCATGTCCAGCCCGTTGGAGTAGGGCGTTTCCACCATGCTGTGCTCCATGATCGGCGCGCGGCTGTGGTAGCCGAAGTCATCCGCGATCGCCTCGCCCTTGCCCCAGAGGGTGATGCTGCCCGAATCATAGTCGTAGTGCTGGTAATGGCTTCCGGCGATCAGGTAGAGCATGGTTTCATGCCCCGAGGCGTAGCGGTTGCGCAGGACGACGCCGGTTTCCGGAAAGAGTTCGCTGGTGTAGGCAGGGGCGGTTTCGGGCAGGGAATCGTCGTAGAAGAAACTCCGATACCCCTGCATCACCGGCCAGCGCCCGCCGACACCCGGGTCCGTGGGGCTGCCCTGCTGGCGGTGCATCCACTGAAGCTGTGCGGAGAAGGCCGGGTCGCGCTCTTTCCAGACGACGGCCCCGTTGCCGAAAGCGCTCGTCGGCTCAAAGCGATAGGTGTTGCCGATGGGCGGGAAATGCCGCCGCCCCTGCAACCGCGCATCGGGCGGGGTGGTGATCTTGGCAAACCACTCCAGCACCCGCTTCATTTTCGGATCGTAAACATGATCGGCGAAGCCACAGTTGCGGGCCATGATGAAGCAACCCAGAATATAGTCATAGGAAGCCATCGCGTAGTGGGGAGCCTCCAGCCAGCCGCCGTTGTCATCCGACCATTCGTCGAGTTCCCGCTTGAGTTCCCTGAGGCCGGTTTCCGCCCACCCTTTCGCCTCGGGATGCGAACGGAGCAGGCATCCATACCCCACCTGATAGGAGGCGACCATCGTCGTCATGTTCGGGTTGGCGGAAAAACCCCGCTCCGGCGACCAGTAATCCGGGCGCATCAGGGTGTAGCCCAGGAAGGCGGCCTGGGCCCGGAGGCGGGCTTCCTCGGCCCCCGTCATCACGCCGGTTCCCAATACAGCGTCCGCCACATTGGCCGCGGCGGGGAGCCAGGGGGAATGATGCGGGGCAAACCCGAATGAATAGTGGCGGGTCTGCTCGAAATAGTCGTTCACGCTCTCCTGCACGAATTCGAGCGCGACGCGTGCCAGGGCGGCCCCGGTTTCGGGATCGCCGGTTTTGAGGTAGTAGGGGACAAAGGTATCGAGCGTATTGATCCGGATTTCCCCCTTGGGAGCCGTCACCCCTTCTTCGGGAGCTTCAGCCCGGAGCTTCGCCACCCCTTCGGCGTTGATAAAAAGCATCGGGTGCGTGTCATCCGCCTTCCAGCGCAGGGTGTAGTCCTTGATCCGCTCCAGCGGGAATTCGTACCGGATCACCGATTGCTGCGGGAGCGGCGCTTGCGTGGGTTTTTCCGCCTGCGCGTCCGCCAGCGCGGCGTTCCGGTCGATCGCGGCGATCAGCCAGCGCCGTTCCCCCTTGCCGAGGGCAAACGGGATGGAGAGGACGCCGTCCTTCCCCGTCACTTTGGGATAAAGGGCGCGGCGCTGGTTGGCGGGAGCCTGCGGGTCCACCCAGACCTCGGAATCGCGCGCGCCGAAGGCGAGGAAATCGCTTCCGTCGTAAGCGCCGAACCATTTCCCCGAGTTTCCCAGCCACCAGCTTGACCACGGCTCCCACAGGAAGAGCGGGCCCGCGTCCGCCTCCGCCGGTTCCGCCACCGCGGGGGTGACCACCTGTCCCCGGCCTTTCGGGTACGAGCGGTAGTAGAGATTTTCCGGGCGGAAGCGGTCCGCAAAGCTCAGGCTCCATTCCCCGGGCAGGGAAAAGCGTTCATCGACGAGGATCTCCGGCTCGCCCGCCAGAAGGGTAAAGCGGAGTTCCCAGCTCTCCCCCCCGCCCGCCGTCCCCCGGCAGAGCACCCGCGTGCGCACCGGCCCGCGTTCCACCACTTCCACGCTCCACGATGCCAGCGGCGCGGCCGGGGCGAAGGCCGATTCCCCGCCCCATTTCCCGGAGAGGAGCCGGATGCCTTCGATCGGTCCCTCCCCTTCGGCCGGCTTCCTGCGGATGGAGAGGCCCGCGCGGGCGTTCGTGATGCGGATCGTCTCCGGGGTCTCCTCCACGCGCAGGTCGCTCTCCGGCGCCTTCGCCTTGCCCTCGCCGAAGTGCCACGCGGCGCGGGAGAGCGGGGCGAGATCGGTCTGGAAAAGAATCCGCGGCTTTTCCCCTTCGGAAACCAACTGGTAGCGGACCGGCTCGCCCGCCCCGTTGAGCAGCGGCCGTCCCGCCTCCGCCTCCTTGCGCTGGGCGGCGGTGAGCGGGAAGCTGACCGCCTCGTTGCGCCAACTCCGGTTGAGCGCCTCCTCCAGCACGAAGGCTTCCTCCCCGGCGGCGGCGCTCAGGCTCAGGCAGGAAAGGGCGGCGCCGACAAGAAGGGCCGCGCGGAAACGGGGGTTCATCACGTTCATGGACGGTGGAAGCGGGGGTTTGGCGTTGAGGAGAAAAGGTGAGGAAAAAGGAGGAATAACCAGGAAGCAACCCTCCCGCCGGGGAGAGGGTATATCGGGGTGAGGATACGGTTTCACCCCGCCGCCTGCAAGCTAATTATTCCTTCTTTTTCCTCCGGGGCGGCGGAGCGGCCCTCCGGGGAGGCCCGTTGCGGAAAAGGCCGCATCCCATCAGGGGAAAACGCGTTTCCGCCCGAACCGCCGGGGGGTGATATCGGGAATTGCCATAACCGGTTTCGCACAGTATGGATTAACGCAATGTCGAGTGTTCTGAAGAGCTTTCAGTTGATCCCGGATTCCGGGACGCCGGATTACCTGCAAATCGCCCGCAAGCTGGAAGAGGCGATCCGCACGGGGGCGATCCCGGAAGGGGAACGCCTCCCGCCCACCACGGAGCTGGTGGGGCTCTGGCGGGTGAACATCACCCGGCTGCAACGGGCCATGAACATTCTGGTGCGTCAGGGGCTGCTGCAACGGCACCCGGGCCGGGGGACGTTTGTGACGCCGCACCTGATCCCGCCGCTGGTCGGCATCCTTGTCGGGCCGGACATGGAGCAGGAGACCGCCCATTTCCACCGGGTGACGGTCGCGCGGCTGCGCCGGGTGATCCAGGCGGCGGGGCTGAAGGTGCGCGTCTATGAATCCGATGGTGACAGGGCCAGGCGCGACTGGGACGACGTTCAGTTCGATCTGCGCCAGCACCGCTTCAACGGGTTGATCTTCGTGAGCGCCGCCCGGCTGCGCAGCGAATACGCGGAGCTGCGGCTGCCGCTGGCCAAATCGGTGCCGACCGTGAGTTTCGGGGAGCCCGGAAGCCGTCCGGATATCTGTATTGATATGGATGATTTCTATCGCAGGAGCATCGCCTGGCTCCGCGAGGGAGGGTGCCGGAAGCTGGCCTGGATTCACCTTTCCTATGATTCGCCGGGTTCGTCGGTCAACCTCGCCCGGCAGACGGAGATCGGCATCGGCGACCCTTTCATCATTCAACTGCGCCCCTCCACCGATGGCCATCCCGATTCCGAGCGGCCCTTTGTTCCCGACCGGCTCGCCTACGAAATGACGCTGGAGCGCATCCGGCAATGGCGCAGGCGGCGCTCCCTGCCCAACGGCATCATCATCGGGGACGACATGGTGGCCCGGGGCGTGGCCGCCGCCGTGCGCGAAGCATGGAAGCCGGGGACTCCGCTGCCGAAGATGATTGTCCTTGGCTCCCGGGAGCTTCCCCATTTTTACGCGACGCCGGTCGCGCGCTATGCCGTACCGATCGCGAAGATCGCCCGCAGGCTGCATCATCGGCTGGAGGTCAAGGCCGGCGGCGTGAAGGTGACGCTGGAGATGGAGGCGATCCGGGGCGAGATCGAGGCGCCCTTTCAGTAAACCGGGGATCGGCAGGTCTCCGGGCAAACGCTACGGGTTGAACTGCGTGGTGCTGATGATCCGGTAGCGGTAGAAGCGGTTGAAGTTCCCGGCGCTGGTGTCGGTGGCCGCGTCCGGGATGTTCTCCTCCGACGGGTCGAGGTAACGCTCCAGAAGGTAGGAGCCGCGGTACTCGCCCGTCACCCGGTCCTGCCCCTCCCTCCAGGTGTCCGCCGGGGCGGAGGGGACTTTCTTGAGCGTCTGCACCCAGAGATGCACGCGGTAGGTGTTCGAGCGGGTGGTGAGCCGGGGCAGGAGCCGTGCGTACGGGTTTTCCCGCAGGTTGTCGCCGGTGACTTTATGAAACTCCCAGAAATCCTTGAGGAAACCGTCGATGGCGGTGCGGCTGGTGTTGCCGGGCCACGGGGTGCCCCCCGTCCAGGGATACGTATCGACGGGGGGTGTCTTGCCGGGGTCCGGCACGAGAGGGATTTCGCAGATTTCCGAGGCGGAACGGAACGCCCCTTTCGCGGCGATGTGTTCATCCACGTAGCGGAGCGTTTCGTCGATCCGGACCGGATAGCGGTAGTTGTGTTTCGGGATGCTCGGCTTGAATTTCTTGTAGTGAAGGTTGCCTCCCGCGTCGTCATTGATGGCGGTGATCTTCACCGAATCGAGAACGCCGTAGAGGGCGGTCTTGCGCTCGATGCCGGTGAAGGGGATGATCTGGTGGTTAAGGTTCACCTTCCCGGCGGTGGAGAACGGTTCGCTGATCGCGTACGGCTCCACCACCGGCATGTGAAAGAGGTCGAGGAGCAGGTGATCCTTCGGATCGGCCTCGCCGGGGTGGGGTTTGGCTCCCGTGCCGTAGCGGCTGGCGGGGTTCGCGCAGAAGAGAAGCGTCTGCCACGGGGCGGGGGGCGAGGAGCGGGCTCCCGTCGGCAGGGAGCCGAACATGACGGCGGAGGGCATCTGGCGGCTTGGGGAGGAGAAGGCGTCCCCGGGCGGGCGGGAGTATTGGTCTCCCTTGATGTAAGGGGTGCCGATGTTGACGTTCCCGTCGTCCGGCTTGTTGATGAAAGGGCCGTTCGGGTAAGTGCCGATGCCGGTATCCCAGTCGCCCGGCGCGCCGTCGGCATTGACGACGCCGTTGATGGAGGCGGGCACGAGGGCGGGGGTGATTTCGAAATCGCCCCAGATTTCCGATTTGGCGTTTCTCACCAGCTTGCCGAAAAACCGGTTCTGGTTGGACTGGAGCAACGGTTTGATGACGCCGCCTTCAGCCGTCCGCAGCCCGCCCAGCGCGGCGACTTCCATCAGGGTGGCCATGGCGGTGAAGGCCCGGGGCCGGTCGCCGGTGTAGTTGGAGATCGGCTCAAAGGCGCTGGTCACGGTATCCTGAACCATGGAAAGCCGCAGATCGCCCTGCACCCCGGTTGGCTCCAGGCTCCGGGCCACGTCGGCGTTCGGGACGATCCAGTGCGTGGTGATGGTGCCGCGGTTATGGGTCATGTTGACGGTTTCTTTCTGCACGGCTCCGGTGCCATCCACATTCTGGTAGAAGCGCCAGGTGTAGCCTTCGCCCGCTTTCTGAATCGGCGCGAGCGTCGGCAACTCGGTGGTGAATGGCGGAAACTCAAACTCGAAGGTTTGTACATCGGTGCCATCAGGAAGCCGGATCGCCACGCTGATCTCTCCCCCCTTGAATTCAAGCTTTTCCACGTCGGCATGAAGCGTTACCGGTTGGCTCACAAAAGGGTATTTGGGCCGGTTGCCGACGGGATCATCCTTCCACCGCTGGTTGACCAGCATGACATTGGGGGCAAACCCGTCGTAGCCGCCTGCATTGCGACTGCCGGTGCGGGAAGGAAAGTCGTTGACGATGTTGGAGCCGGAGAAGGAAAACGATTCCGTGGTCTCTTCGTCCTCACCGGTGAGCACTTCAAACGGTTTCGTGGTGGTGACGACGATGGAAAAATTTGGGCAGATTGTCGCGTGGCCGAGCGCGGGGTTGAAGAGTTCGAAGAAAAGCGTGCCCTGAAGCTCCGGCGTTTGCGGGGGATTGCCCTTGTAGTCGTTTTTCGCGGAGATGACGAGGATGGCGCGGTTGATCGTATGAAAGCGGCCAAACCCGCGCGTCCCCGCTCCGGGACTGCCCGCGGGCGGCACGATCGGGACCACCTGCCCGAGCCCGGGAACGGGGAAATGCGAAAGGGAGCCTTCCCACTGGGTTTCGGCGACATCGGAATTTTTCGTGAAACTGTTCGGGGTAAAGGTCTGGAAATCCTTTGACCAACTGCTGCTGTCGATCAGATTGGTGGAGCGGATGTAGTCGAAAATTTCCGTGAGGATCTGGTTCCGGTTCGCCGTGCCGTACTTGGAGGCGAAGGAGGTGTTTCCAAACCCCGGCACCCCCTGCCCGGTGAGCCGCTGGAGGTATTCGTAAAGCTTCACGTTGCGCCCGGAGAAATCCGCCGTCATGGAGAGCGGATCGGAGCGGGTGAAGTAGTAGGCCGCCCCGTTGATGGTGGAAGCGAAGGCGATGAGCCGGTCAAACGGGGTCCGGTGGTTTTCATCCGCGTTGGCATGGATCGGCCAGATGGTGACGCGCGGCTGCCCGGAGAGGTTCAGCTCCGGCGCGCGGCTGCTGGCGGTGAGAAAAAAGCGGACCCTCTCGATCGTCTCCCGATCCAGGTACGGGTTTGGCTGCCGGTCGTTGTTGGACCCCTGCGGCGGGGCGAGGTAGGCGAGTTCATCGACGGAGGTAAAGAGCCGCTCGTTCTTGAAGGGGAGCTTCGAGTCGATCGCGGACATCGCCACATGCGCCCCGCGCGAGCCGTCCCCGTGGGTGCGCGGCAGCAGGTTGTAGAGCGTTTCCGGAAAGGTGATCGCCGCCGGGTCCGCGCTGTTTTCCCGGATCATCGCCGGTTCCTTCGCCTTGAAAAAGGGCCAGAGCACGGGGCCGAGCGAGGTGCTGGCCGGGTGCCCGGGATACCCCTGGTACTCCCGTTGCAACGGCTGGGAACCGGCCATCCGGTAGTCGTCCTCGGTGCCGCTGCGCGGGATGTCCCAGTAGAACCCCTCGGAGGCGGTGTTGATGTTGAGCTTGCACGTTTCATCGTCCGTCCACCAGGCGACGCGGGCCACGGGCGGGTTCCCGGGCTCAAACCCGCCCGAGCCGCTCATCGTTCCATCGGCGAGCACGTAAACCCACCGCACCGGCATGGCGACGCCGTACGGCGCGTTCTCCAGCGAGAATCCCTCGACTTTCCGGGTATCCGCGGGGTCGGGCAGATCGAGGATCGGGTAAAGGTTTCCGGCGGCGGTCATCACGGGGCGGTTGAGGTCCACCCAATCGGCCACCGTATCGGGATCGCCCTCGCTCCATCCCGCGGGCACCTCGGCGGCGGGATCGAACGAACCGGCGGCGGAGGAGGGGGTGAGCGAGGAGTAGAGCCGGTGCACTTCCGCCGGGGTGCCGTTGGCGTTGAAGGTTCGCAGCAGGCCGGGCTGGGAGGTCCAGACGCGGTCATCCTGCTCGCTCGCCTCCCGCAGCCGGGTGATCACCATGTTTACGACGGAATCGGCCAGCAGCCGCACTTCCGTGCCGCTTTCGTGGCTGGCGGCGGTCTGGCGTTCCGTGGTGATGGCCGAGAGGAAGGCGACGGTCATCACCGTGACGAGCACGAGCGAGCAGAGCACCACCACCAGCGCCACGCCCCGGCGCCGGGTTGCACGGGCAGGAAAGGGAAAGGACATGATCGGATCAGGGTTGAAAGGATTGCACATGACCGGAGGTCGGTTCGATGAGGAACGTCATGAAACGCTTCGGGGTCGGTTCGTTGCGGTCGCGCTCCCGCAGCAGCGTCAGGAACCAGTGTTGGGAGGGGGCGAGATCCGTGGAGCCGTCCCGGCGGAAGCGGAATTCGCTGTAGGCGGCCTGGCTGCCGTCGGGAAAGGTTTCCGTGCCGGTGGCGCTCTCCGGCGGATCGGCGTGGGCGGGATTGGCGGAGAGGAGCAGCCCGGCGGGGAGATGCTGGCGGCGGATCAGCGGATGGCGTTCCCCGTCGTCTTCGACCACGAACGCCCCGAAGGCATCGTAGGCGTCCGCATCCGCCCGGAGGTAAAAGCGGACGACCACCGAGCGGTTGCGCGCCAGCGCCGTCTGGCGGGCGAGGTCGAGCATGCCGAGCAGGTTCCCGGAGGCGGCGGTCATCTGCCATGAATCTCGCAGCGAGACGACGGCGGGCACCGTGAGCGCCGTGAGCACGACGATGAGCGCGATGACGATGAGCAGTTCAATGAGCGTAAACGCCCGGGGGCGACGGCGGAGGCGCGCTTTCATGGCGTTTCCTCCGGAAAATCGCCGCTCCATTTCGCCCCCCGGATGCCGATGACGGCGGTGAAAACCCGGTAGGTGAGCCGTTCGGCCCTCAGGTTGCTTTCCAGTTGCCGGAGGTCTTTGGCAAATTCGGCGGCTTCGGCAAAGGGGGCCTCCTTGAAGATCGCCGCTTCCATGGCGCTTTCCGAGCCGTTGAGGCGTTCGTCGAGCCGGACGGCGGAGCCTTCGTCGAGCGCCACCATGGTGATCTCCAGCAGCGGCGGGAGCTGGTGGAGCGTGTTGCCCTGTGTCCCCGTTTCCGGGTCGGTAAACGGGTGGGAGGCGCGCGAGTTGTACCGGTATCCGGGGGCGAGGAGGGCGCCCGAGGAGGTGTCGAAGCGGGAGTAACGCGGCAGGATGAAGAGCGCCACCACGTTGTCCGCCAGCGGCCGGGCGTAGCCGTCGCCGATCGGCTCCGTAAACCAGTCGTAGTTTTCCCCGTAGTCCGGGGCGGACGGGTCCGAGGAGGCGTAGACGGTCATCTTTTCCGACGGGACGACGAGTTCCATGAGCCGGAAGCGGCGGCGCGGCGTGACGCGGGAGAAGATGCCGAGGTCCGGGCGGAAATCGGCGTCGCTGTTGAAGGCGATGTAAAAGCCGCACGTGTTGAGCAGGTGCGGCAGCGCGTACGCCGACGCGCTGGTGTGGCCGAGCGGGGCCTGAAAGAAGACCGCATCGGCGGCGGCGGGCCGGACGGCGCCAAGGAGGTTCGCGCCGCGATCGCTGATGAAATGAAGCTCGGAATAGCGCCCGTAGCTGCGGGGATCGCTCAGCGTGAGCGCCCCGGAGCCGTTCGGGCCGGTGAAGTACGCCCAGGTGGTGTTGAGCGTCGCCTGGCTGATGCGGCGCGTCATCGCTTCAAACCCGGCCCGGGCGGATTGCCACTGTTCGATCGCCCCCGTCGTCCCGCGCCAGGCGCGCCCGACCTGATCGGTAATGCTGAAGACCAGCAGCACGAGGACGACGAAGATCGCCATGCTCACGAGCAGTTCCACGAGGGTGAAGGCCCGGCGCCGTGGTGCGGGTGCCGCGTTCGGGTGCCCGGAGGTCATGAGGGACGATCCTGCCGCGCCAGGATGGTGGTGAAAGTTCTCCGGAAGGCGGGGGAGCCTTCCCGGCTCACCGTGATGATCACCCAGAGGGCGTTGTCGGAACCGGGCTCCAGCGGCGTCCCCTGACGCACTTCGCCCACGCTCCGGTAGATCGCCTCCCCGGAATCCCCGGCGGCCAGCGGCAGGCCGCGTTCGTCATACGCGTGCGTCTCCCGGGGCGGGTCTTCACCCGTGGCCAGGGCCTGAAGCTTCTGGAAATCCGCAAGCTGGTACTGGGAGACGACCTGCTGGATGATCGTCGTGGAGATGGACGAATCCATGGCCGACCGGTAGGCCGAAAACCCGTTTTGCAGGAGCACCAGCGTGCCGACGAGCGAAACCGCCGTCACTCCAAGCGCCACAGCGATTTCCACCAGCGTGAACCCCGCCCGCCATGGCGCACGCGAAGCCGCCGGTGTGTTGCGATGAACCAGCGGCAGGAGGCTTTTCAGGGGAGGAAGCACGAGTCATAAATAAGGAGGAATAAGTCTGAAGTCAACGCCTATTTGAGGGAGTCCGCGCCTTTCCCGCGGGCGCAACCCGGGCGTGATCCGGCGGAGCGGCCCGGCCGGATCGGAGATTACCGGAGTTGCTCGGCGGAGTCCGCGAGCTGCTTTTCCGTCCCGAGCAGGAGGATCTGGTCTCCCGCGTGGATCACTTCGCCCGCCCCGGGGTTGACGATGTTTTCCCCGTGGCGTTCGATCCCGACGATGCTCGCGCCGGTGGTCTGGCGCAGCTTCAGGTCCGCGATCGTCTTGCCGATGGCCCACGAGGTTTCCAGGATGGAGACGGTGAGCAGTTCGGCGTGCCGGAGCAGCGGCGGGAGCGTCGGCTCCTCTTCCGCGTGATGGTGGTCCGGTGTGGAAGAGAACGTCTCCACCAGCGCGATCTGTGCCTTGGCGTAAACCCGCACGAAGGATCGCCGCAGGAGGATCGCCGCGCCCACGAGCACCAGCCCGAGGACGATCAGGACGTTCCATGAGGGGAGGATCGCCGAACTCAGCAGCAGCGTGAGCAGGGCCAGCCCGGTGCACCCCGCCACGACGACGATCGTGGAGATCAACCCGCGCAGCCCGGCGGTGTTGTGCCCCGCCGCGCTCTCGGAAACGCTCATCTCGGAGACGAGCATCCCCGTGGCCTGCAATTTGCGGAAGACGGCGATGTACATCGGCAGGCTGCACACCATGGCCAGAAGCCAGAGGATCGCCTTCACGCCGTTTTCGCCCCCCGGCAGGTCGGCCAGCAACTTGAGCCCGGACTGCTTGAAGGCCGCCGCCGCGATGAAAACCGCCGTGATGAGCAGCAGGTTGAGCCCGATCTGCCACCCCCACTTCTGGAGGAGCCGCGTGCCGAGGCCGCTCTTGCGGCTGGAGAACTCGCCCACCCACTGGGTATAGGCCTGCAACACCCGCTGGAGGGACTGCGGGGCGATCCGCTCCAGCCACATGACCATCGGGTCGGAGGCCTTGATGAGGAAGGGGGTGAGCAGCGTGGTGATGGCCGAGACGGCCACGGCGATCGGGTAGATGAAATTGCTGGTGAGCCCGAGGGTGAGGCCGAGGCTCGCGATGATGAAGGAGAACTCGCCGATCTGCGCGAGCCCCATCCCCACGCGCATGGAGGTGCGCGTGTCGTTGCCCGCCATGAAGGTGCCGAAGAAGCAGGCGATCACCTTGCCCACCACCACGGCGAAGGTGATGACGAGGATCGGCAGCCAGTATTCGACCATCTTGCCCGGGTCGATGAGCAGGCCGATGGAGACGAAAAAGACGGCGCTGAAAATATCGCGCACCGGGTGGGTGAGCGCCTCGATCTTGGCGATCTGCCGGGCCTCCGCGATGACGGCCCCGATCATGAACGCGCCGAGCGCCACGCTGTAGCCGAGCTTCATGGTGATCACACAGATGCCGAAGCAGAGGCCCATCACCGCGAGCAGAAGCAGCTCGTTGCTCTTGAAGCGGGCCACGAAATCGAGCAGCCGCGGCACCGTGATGAGGCCGACCACCAGCATCACCCCGAGGTAGGCGCTCAGGTTGAGCATCGTCATCCCGATCTCCCCGGGGGCGAGCGAGCCGGTCACCGCGTAGCCGGAGATGAGCGCGAGGATCAGGATGCCGAGGATGTCCTCCACGATCAGGATGCCGAAGATGAGGCTCGCGAAGCGTTCCTTCGTCTTGCCCATCTCATCGAGCGCCTTGATGATGATCGTCGTCGAGGACATCGCCAGCAGCGCCCCGAGGAAGAGGCTGTCGGTCTTGTTCCAGTTAAAGAGCAGGCCGATATGGTAGCCGACCCACCCCATGAGCATGATCTCCGTGACCGCGCCCATCACCGCGGTGCTCCCGACCTCCTTCACCTTTCGCAGGCTGAACTCCAGCCCGAGCGAGAACATCAGGAGGATCACCCCCAGTTCCGAGAGGGTCTTGATCGTGTCCTCGTCCCTGATGAAGGAGAAAGGGGGCGTGTGCGGCCCGATGATGAGCCCGGCCACGATGTAGCCGAGCACCACGGGAAGCTTCAGGTGCCGGAAGAGGATGCTGCACAGGGCTCCGGCGACGATGACGATCGCCAGATCCTGAATGAAAACGTGGTGGTCCATGAACGGAAAATTTCGGTTGGGCGGCGCGCCGGGGTAAAGCGCGCACCGAAATTACCGGGCGGAGGGAAAGGGTTTCGAGCCTTTTTCCCAAAAAAGTTTCCCCGTTGGATCAGGGGAAAAGGGAGGGGGATCAGGCGGTGAGCAGGGTCGCTTCCATCGCCTTGAGCTGGGGGGATTCCGGCGCGATCAGTTCAAAGGGGCAGACGCGGTAGAAGGTCTTCTCCTCCCCGGAAATCTGCTCGCGCAGCATCTGGAGGCCGATCCGCGCCTGCTCGGCGAGGTCGTAGGCGAGGTAGTGGATCGGAATGCCCAGGGGGATCACCTCCTGCCATGCCGACTGGACCACGAGCGTGTAGGTGGCGCGCCGCCGGGCGGGAAGCTCCAGGATCGCCCGGCTCACCCCCCGGGCCGCCACATTGTCGGCCACGTAGATCGCCCGCTCCAGCGTCTGGTTGCGCAGCGCCTCGCGGGCGATCAGGTAGCTGCACCCCTCCATCTGCGACTGGCTCAGGAAATGCCACGGCAGCGGCTGGAGCGTGATGCGCGAGGGGTCGAACCACTCCGGCAGGTAGTTCGCGCCGACCCGGAAGAGGGAGATGCGCCGGTGCCCTCGGCCAAAGAGGAAGTCGCACGCGAGCCGGTCCCCCTGTTCCTGATCGGCGGTCACCGAACGCTGCTTGCGGTACTGGGTGAAGCTGAAGGAGATGTAGGGCCGCCCGGTGGTCTTCACGTGGTTGAAGAGGCGGTGGTGCAGGTCGCACCCGCAGAAGAAGTAGCCGGAGATCGCCGCGTCCCCGCCGTTGGCCTGGATCACGGTGTCAAACTCCCGCGTGTTGCTGAGCCAGACCGGTTCGAGCCGCAGCGAATGCCTGCGGCATTCCTCGGAGGTGATCTGGAAGAGCTTGCTGAAGTAGGAGGAGGTGTCGCCGCTGAAAAGATCGAGCCCGCTGACCCAGAGAATCCGTTTCACGGCCCCTTCCGCCACGAAGGTGCCCCGGCCCTGAAGGGTGACGAGCGTCCGCTTGTAGGTCAGCTCCCGGATGGCACGCCGGACGGTGAGCCCGTTGACCCCCAGCGTCCTGGCGAGATGCGTGAGGCTCGGGATCGCCTCGCCCGGTTTCAGGCCGCCGTTGTGGATCAGGGACTCGATGTAATCCTCCACCTGCCGGTAGAGGGGGCGCGTGTCCCCCACATCCAGGGCGGCACGTTCAGGTTTCTGCATTCCGTATTTCAAAGGGTTGCCAAAGGGGTTTTGTCAGGGACCGGGGAACCGGCGATCCGACCAATCGGAATCAGGAGTCATTTTCCCGGAGAACAGCCAGATCATATGACACTGTTACCAGTTTTTAAAGGAAATTCTCTTCCCGCCGGGAAAAACTCCGGGCTCCCGGGAGCGGCCCGTTCCGGAACCGTGGCCGGGCAGGATATTTCCGCACCCGGCGCGGGGAGGCGGCGGCGCGGGTTTTTTCTTTCGCTTTTCCTTCGGAGTGTCAAGGAACCACTGATTAAAGCATGCTTGAACGCAGACGGGTCATTTTTGGCCCATTTCGGGCGGTTTTGTCCTCACCGGTCTTTGGACAGGCTGCGGAAAACCCCCCGGAAATGGCTCAAAACGGCCCGCGTCTTCGCCCGGCATCACTTGACCAGCGATTCCCAAGCCGGAAGGAAGGGCGGCAAGCCGGAAAATAACCCCGGATTTTCCCGTTGACAAAAATCAACTGTGTTAACATATTCATCATATGCGACTCACCCCCCTCGAACGTCGGGACGCCTTTCTCCTCATCGAAGTGGCGATGACCCTCGGCATCGTCAGCGCCGTGCTGATCCCGCTGATCGCCCTTTATTCCCTGAGTCTCTCCATCCTGCGCGATTCCAACGCGGATGTCCGCTCCTCACTCATCGCCCAGAAATGGATCGCGGACGCGCGGATGCGCCCGTTCGACCAGCTGGCGCAGATTCCCGAGCAGTGGTTTGACGAAACCGGGGAGCGGGCCGCGACCGCCGCGGGGGCCTACCGGGCCCGGATGGAGGTGGAGAAGGGGATCGGCCTCTTCGGCTCGGAGAACGTGGCGCGCATCACCGTGCACGTCTCCGGCCCGGCGCTTGCGGAGCGCGAGCAGACGCATTCGATCATCGTCGCCAATCTCGGAAACTGACTCTCCATGGCCCCCCGCCGTTCCCCCCGCACTCCCCGCGCCTTTTCATTGGTTGAACTGCTGGTGGCGATGGCGATCACGCTGGCGCTCGTGGGGCTGGTGCTCCAGATGGTGAACCTCTCCTCCCGGCAGTGGAAGGGGACGAGCGATCACGTCCGGGCGTTTCAGTCGGCGCGGGTGGCGTTTGAAACGATCACCCGCACCCTTGGCCAGGCGACGCTCGCCACGGAGTACGACTACTATGACGCCACCTTCCGCTCGCGGCAGGAGGTGCTGGCGGGAGGGGGCGGCACGGCGGCGGCCGATCCGTTTGCCCCGAGCACTTACGGGCGCTTTTCCGGGCTGCATTTCATCAGCGGCAAGGCGCTGGTCTCCGGCCAGCACACGCACGCGCTTTTCTTCCAGACCCTGCTTGATTTCGAGGTGCCCGCGAGTTCGCTCCCCTCCGGGCGGCTCAATGCGGTCGGCTTTTTCATCCGCTACGGGGACGATCTCGCGGACCGCCCGGAGAATGTCCCCGCCTCGCTGGTTGCGCCCCGGGAACGTTTCCGCCTGCTGATGTATTGCCAGCCGACCTCCTCGCTCGATGTCTATCGCCTGCCCGGGGGCACCGAATGGTTTGCCGATGACGTGAACGCCGCCTCCCCGGTCAATCTCCGCCTGCTGGCCGAAAACGTCGTCCTGCTCTGCATCCTGCCGATGGAGCCGGACGCCGCCGCCGATTCGCTCGCCCCCGGCTATGAGTACGATTCGCGCATGGCGTGGACCGGCGGGGAGCAGCCCGCGCCGATGCACCAGCTCCCGCCCGTGGTGCGCGTGGCGATGGTGGCGATCGACGAAGCCTCCGCGCTCCGCCATCCCGGCCTCGGCGCGGAACTGGCGGCGTGGTTCGCCCAGAGGGAACTCTTCCGCGATCCCCAAAAGCTGACCGGCACCCCGGAGGCTCCGGGGGATCTCACCGTGCTGGAGAATGAACTCGCCAGACGCCGGATCGTCTGCCGGGTGTTTCAGGCGGATGTCCCGATCCGGTCCGCAAAATGGAGCCGCTGAAAAAGCCCCGCCGCATGAACCGCCGCGCCGCATTCACCCTGCTTGAGCTGATCTCCGTGGTGGCGATCCTTCTCGTGCTCCTCACGGTTTCCATCCGGGCGTTGCGCGGACCGCTCGAAGGGCGGGCGCTGACGGCGGGGGGCGATCGGGTGGCCGGGCAGTTGGCCCTCGCCCGGCAGAGCGCGCTGAGCGAAAACACGCCGGTGCGCTGGGAACTGATCGCCAGCGCCGATCCGCGCAACGGGGACGCCGCCGCCTTCCGCCTCATGCGGCTGCTCCGGTTCGACGCGCAGGCGCGGGCGTGGCAACCCCTCGGGGCGTTCGTCTGGCTGCCGGCGGGGGTGTGCGCGAAGGAGGCGGATTCCACATTGCTTTCCGATCCCGCGCCGGTGAGCTTCGCCCTTCCCGATCGGCCTTCGCAGAGCGGCGATGCGGCCGTCATCACCTTCTTCCCTTCCGGGGAGACTTCCCTGAGCCCGGTGGCGATCCATTCGCTCACCCTCCATCAACCGAACCGTCCCGCCGGTGGCGACTTCCTGACGCTCCAGATCGACCCCGTCACCGGGCAAACCCGCTTTTTCCGACCATGACCATGACCAGGACCAGGACCATGAAAACCGCACCCCGGGGCATGGCCCTGATCACCATTCTGGCGCTTCTGATGCTGGTGGCCGCGCTGGTGCTGGCCATTTTTTCGAGCACCCGCACCGAGCGCATCAGTTCCACGCTTTACACCGGGAGCGTGGAGGCGGGGAACCTGGCGGACACGGCGGTCAATCTCTGCATCGCCCAGATCGCGGATGCCACCCGCCCGCCCGGGGACGCCGCCGCGCCGCCGCAGACCTGGGTTTCCCAGCCGGGGATGATCCGCACCTTTCACGGCGACCGGGAGCCGGGCGAGGCGTTTCGCCTTTATTCATGGGAGCCGATGCGGGTTTCGGGCGCTTACAACCCGTTCGCCACGGCCAACGCCGTTCCGGGAGACTGGAACCTTCATCCGGCGCGGTTTGTCGATCTCAACGAGCCGGTCCCGGATCTCGACGCCCCGGGCGATCCCGCGCGGGATCGCTACCCGATCCTTTATCCCCCGGCGCGGACCGCCTCCTCCGGCGGCGCGCTTCCCGCCGGGTTCTCCCTCGCGAGCGTTCCCGGCGGCGGGAGCAACCCGGTGCCGATGCCCGTTCAGTGGCTCTACGTCCTGAGCGACGGGAGCGTCCACCCCGCCGTGCCGGTGGAGGGGGAGCCGCGCTCCGTGCGCATCGGCGCGGCCACCCGGGTGAACCCGATCGTGGGCCGCATCGCCTTCTGGGCGGATGACGAGAGCACGAAAGTGAACGTCAACACCGCGGCGGGCGGGGCCTACTGGTCCCCTCCGTGGGCGGAAACCGCGAAGGAACGCTACGCGGGGTTCGTGGCGGGCGATGAAGGCTTCGGCCTTTCCCAGCCGGTCCGGGGCGAATACCCGCGTTACCCCGGCCACCCGGCGCGGACCGATCTGCGGGCCGTTTTTCCCGAACTGAGCTGGGAAGAAATTTACCGGCTCACCCCCCGCGTCGTGCAGGGGGGATCGGAAAACGGCACCCGGACGCTCGCGCAGGTGACGATCGACCCTTCGCTCGATACCGACCGGCTCTACGCCGCGCTCGGGGAGCTTCGCTTCGCCGTGCCCAAGGCCCGGGGGGCCGCGCGCACCCTGAATGAAAGCGCCATCCCCGCGCTCGATGGGGAGAGCGACCTTTTCGAGCGGCGCAAGGGCTTCCTGACCACCGCCAGCCGTTCCCCGGAACTGACGCTCGCCGGGACGCCCCGCATCGCCTCGTGGCCGATCCACGCGCTCGACACCGCTCCGGCCAACCGTCCCTACCGGAGCGCCCTCGACCGGTTGATCGCCTTCTGCTCCACCATCGGGGGCAAGCCATACTATTTCACCCGGGAGAACCCGCTTTCCCCGGATGCGGATATCACCCTTCCGCGCAACGAGGCGCTCTACCGCTACCTGCAACGGCTCACCGACGGCCCCTTCCCCGGGGAGAGCACCGGCTCCTTCGCCACCAAATACACCGGCCGCGGGCGGGACCAGATCCTGACGGAGATTTTCGACTACATCCGCATCATCAACCTTCAGGACATGTCGCTCCACAGCAGCCGTTACTACAAGTCGCAGGGCACCGTGGTTCCCACCCGGTGGAACCCCGGCAGCGGCGAGACGAGCGGCTTCGGCAGAACCTACACCGTGCGGCAGGCGGGCCTGATGTTCATCTGCAATGCCGACGGGACGGTCGCGGCCAGCAACCGCCCGAAGGGGGCGCCGGACCCGGGCGGCGGCATCCGGGAAAATCTCGCACTGGAACCGGCGGACGGCGGCCATCCCGAAGGGGGGAAGCTCGGGCCGAACCAGCGCCGCGTGCAGGCGCTCTTTGTGGTGGAGCTTTTCTCTCCCGCGGCGGCCTACAAACAGTTCTACCCGAACCCGGCCATGAAAGTGCACGGGCTTGAGAACCTGACCGTCACCACCTCCGCGATGGCTTCCCCGGTGAACCTCGGCTTTCCCGACGGCTCGGGCGGCACCGCCACCTTTGCCGCGAACATCGGCAGTTCCAACGGCCTGACCGGCGGGGTCGGCGGGACGACCAACTACCGCTGGCCGATGCTGGGGGGGAACAAGGAGGGGAGCCCCATGCGCGCCACCGGCCCGATCCCGGCGGACGCTCCCGAGGACGAAATCCGCTACCCGTATATCGGCATTCCGGTGACGCTGACGTTCGATGCCGCCGACCCCCGGATGACCCTCGGCGGCGGCACGATCACCGTTGAAATCTACGACGATGACGCCTTTACCCGAAAGGTCGCCTCCGCCACCGTCAATCTCCAGGCCGCCACCCTCCCCGCGCCGATTCTACACCCCGACCCGGCCCGCTGGGCGTTTCATCAAAAGGGGATCTTCGGGGATTACGATCCGGAGGCGGGCACCGGCACCCCCGGCCGTTTCGTGCAGGCGATCCTGGACGTGATGGACCCGTATCCGAAGGCCCCGAGCAACGCCGCCCACTTCAAGGGTTTCATCTCGCCTTACGATGCGGTCCAGACCCACATCCTCCCGCATGGCGATTACCGGACCCCCTTCGGCCCGACCAACGCGCTCAAGAGCTATGAGCCGGTGCCCGCGGCCACCATCACCCCGGCCTTTTCCAACCTGCGCCATTTCCTTTCGGACGGGAACCGGGCGATCATCGGCTTTACCAAGGGGACGACGCTCACCCCCGATGTGGCGGTTCCCTGGACCGGCAATCTCGCCTCCAGCTACCTGGCTCCCCCGATGCGCCGCCCCGCCGCCTACCCGAACGGGTTGAACGCTCCCTGGACGTACGGGGACTGGGACACCGGCTCGCCATGGGGGGTGGTGGACGGCGGCCTCATCAACAAGACCGACGAAGGCAACCTTTTCCAGATCAACGCGAAGGTGAACCCGTATTCGCTCGAATACTCCAACTGGTATACGGTGAGCGGGCTCGGCGGCGTTCATTACCACAGCGCGAACCGCCAGATGCCTTCGCCCGTCATGTTCGGCTCCCTGCCGACCGGGCTGATCGAGGGGCAGCCATGGCAGACGCTTCTTTTCCGCCCGTTCCCGACGAACCACCCGGGCGCGAAAGACCCGAAGGACCGCCTCCTGCTTGATCTTTTCTGGATGCCGGTGGTGGAGCCGTACGCCATCAGCGAACCGTTTTCCACCGCGGGAAAGATCAACATGAACTGGCAGATGATCCCCTTCACCTACATCGAACGCTCCACCGGGATGCACGCCCTGCTCATGGACGAAAAGCTCCCCGCCATCCCCGAAGCGGGCTGGACGACCGATCCCGGGTACGGGAAGGTCTGGGCCGGTTACAACCCGCCCGCCGATCTTTACCATCCGATCAACATCGAGGAGACCCTCCAGCCGTTCCGGAGCCGGTTCGGGAATGGCGAACTCTTCATCTCCGCCTCGGAAATCACCGATCTTTACCTCGTCCCCGAACAGAGCGGGGTGACCTACGACACCATGCCCGCCTTCTGGGAAACCCACCGGCTCACGGGCGAGAACATCAAGGAGCGCCCCTACGCCGTCCTTTATCCCCGGCTCACCACCCGCTCCAACGTCTTCAACGTTCACTACCGGGTGCAGCGGCTCAGGAAGCGGCCCAATACGGACCCGACGCTCTGGAACGAGGACGAAGACCCGGCGGGAGCCGAAATCCGCGGCAACACGCTCATCGAGCGGTTCATCGACCTCAACCGGCCAAACCTCCCGGACTTCGCCACGGACGCCACCGCCAACGCGGAGACGCTCTACCGGTTCCGGGTTCTTTCCAACAAACGGTTCACGCCGTAGGGGGCGCGGGCGTTGCCGCCGTCGTGGACCATCCCTGCGCCCAGCGCCCGGGGATCAGGATGCTCTGGGGAGAGGCGGGCACGCCGAAGCGGGCGCGTTCCACGCGGCTGGTCACCAGCGCGATCGTGGCGTGCGCCTCTTCATCAATGAGGCGGGTGATGCCCGATTCCCGCTCGTCCTTGCGGCGGTCGAGGTTGATCAGGGCGATTCCTTCGGGCACCCGGATTCCCGCCGATCGCAGAAGGGTCTCCACGCGGCTGAACTCATCGCCCGTTGCCACGATGATCGCTTCCGGGCGGCGTTCGAGCAGCCGGAGGCTGGGCGCCTCCTTTTCTTCAATGATGAGCGGGGCGAGCAGCGAGCGGGGGCGGCGGTGGCGTTCGGCGAGGTAGCGCCCGAGCGAAAAATGGTTCACGCGCTGGTCCACCTTCATGGTGGTGGTGAAAAGAATGCGCCGGTAGCCCTGCGCGAGCAACTGGTGAATGGCGAGGCCGATGTTGGCGGCGTAATCCGTGCTCACGTGGTCAAGCTCCGGGCTGCGCAGCGTGTAGCCGAGCGCGATCGCGGCGAACTCGGAGAAGTCGAACTCAATCCGGTTCTCCACCCCGGAAAGGGGGCAGATGACGATGCCCCGGATGCCCCGGTGGAGCAGGATGGAGCGCATCCGCGCCGGGGTCATGCCCGGCTCCCGCAGCCAGAACTCCTCCAGCCGGTAGCCGAGGTCGTGCGCGTGGACTTCCATCCGGTCATGGAGCCCGACATAGGTCTGGGAAGCGCGCCAGTAGTCGCGTTTGTCCGAGTTGGTCAGGAACGCCAGCACGCTCCCCTGCCGGGCGTTGCCGCGCCGCCGCCGCTCGGAGACGAGGGCGGAAACCATCGGGTTGGGCCGGTAGCCGAGCGCCTTTGCCAGCGCGGCGATCCGTTCCCGCGTCGCCACCGGCAGGCGCGGATCGTTGCGCAGGGCAAGGGAAACGGTGGTCTGGTGCACCCCGGCCTCCCGGGCGACATCGGCCATGGTGATGCGGCGGTTCATCCGGGGTTCATTTCATTCATTGATAAGAATTGCGCGGGAGTTTGCAACTCCCTTTTTCGGGACGATGGTCCTTCCCGTCACAAGGTACCTGCTTATGAAACACTCCCCCCTCTCATTACTGGCCGCGGTCCTCGTCACGCTGGGCGGATGGACCGCTTCACTCCACGGCGCTGTGCTCGTGAGCTACACGTTCAGCAGCGGCAACGGTAATCCGACGCTCTCCGGAGAAGACTTCTCCGCTCTCGCCGCCGCCTGGGCGGGTTTTCCGTCTGGAACCGGCGGGTCCGGCTTCAGCAGCGGCACCCAGTCCGCCTATGTTTCGAGCCAATCGCTCTCGGATTCGTTCGAGGCCGATGAATACCTGACCCTGACCCTTCAGGCGGACCCGGGGAAGCTTCTTGACCTCGCCTCCATCACCATCGAGTTCGGCGGCTCCGTCGTATCCACCAGCACGACCACCCAGAACAACGCCCTCCAGGTGCGCACGAGCCTGGACGGGTTCGGCTCCAGCCTTGCCTTCTCGCCCGGGTCTTCCACCGAAGCGTTGCTCTCCGTGCCCAGCATTGAAGGGGTCAGCAACACGCAATACGACTTCTTCACCATCGACCTGAGCGGCCTGGCCCCCGCCGAAACGATCACGTTCCACCTTCACGTCTACTCGCCGCCTCCGCGCAGCGGCTCCAATTTCCTGCGGATCGGTTCGGTTGTCCTCGATGGGCAGATCGTCGCGATCCCGGAATCCTCCTCCGTGGCGTTTGCCGCGATCGGAGCCCTCACCCTCTTCGGGTTTGCCCGCCGCTTCCGTTGCGCCCGCCGTTCCTGAAAAAGCCTCTTTAATTCATGATCTCCATGCCGTCCCTGCTCACTGAACCCGCCCGGTCCCTTCCGGTCACCGCCACCTATGACGTGATTGTCTGCGGAGGCGGCCCCGCCGGAGTCGCCGCCGCCCTTTCCGCCGCCCGCGCCGGGGCGCGCACCGCCCTTGTGGAAGCGCAGGGATGCCTCGGGGGCATCTGGACCTCCGGGCTGCTCTCCATCATCCTCGACGCGGGGAACAAACCGGGGCTGATGCCGGAAATCCGCCGCCGCCTCCGGGAGATGGACGCGATCCGCGAGGACCGCGACATCTACCAGGCGGAGGCGATGAAAGTGGTGCTCGAATCGATGTGCGAAGAGGCCGGGGTCGATGTCCGCCTTTACAGCCGGTTGACCGCCGCCGAAGTGGAGGGGCGTGAACTCCGGCACGTGGTGCTGGAGGCGAAGGAAGGGCGTTTCGCCCTGGCCGGGCGCTGCTTCGTGGATGCCACGGGGGATGGCGATCTCGGCGCGCTCGCCGGGTGCGGGTTTGACTTTGGCCGGGCCGCCGACGGGCTCACCCAGCCGATGACACTCATGGCGCTGATCACGCATCTCCCCCCCTCCCTGCTCGCGGCTCCCCCGCCCAAGGGGCGCAACAGTTGCATGGATAAAGGCGAATTCCTCGCAAAGCTCAAGGGGATCGGCGTTTCGCCCAGCTACACGAAGCCGAGCCTCTTCCTGCTGCCCGGCGGCGTCGGCGCGCTGATGATCAACCACGTTTACGAGAAATCCGGCCTCTCCTCGCTTGACCTCACGCGGGCTTCCATCGACGCGCGGCGGGAGATCACCCGGGTTGTCCGGAAAATGCGGGAGCTTTCCCCGGAATGGAGCCGCGTGACGCTCGTGGCCACGGGAGCGCACATCGGCGTGCGCGAAGGGCGCCGCATCCATGGCGACTACCGGGTGAATGTGGACGATGTCGGCGCGGGCCGCCGGTTTGCCGACGGGATCGCCCGGGTGACGTTTCCCGTGGATGTCCACAGTGTGCGCCGGGCGGACGGAGGCGGCTACGGGGAGGATGGCGCGCCGTGCCAGCCCTACGACATCCCGCTGCGGGCGCTGGTGGCCCGGGACCGGGACAATCTTTTCCTGGCGGGCCGCTGCATCAGCGGCGATTTTCACGCTCACGCGAGCTACCGGGTGACCGGGAACGCGGTCATCACCGGCGAAGCCGCGGGCCGGGCCGCCGCCCGCGCCGCCCTGCTCGGGCAGGATGCCCACACCGTCGCCGCCGGGCCGCTTGAGCCGTGGCTGGGCGACCTTTTACCCGAACCATGAAAACCCCTCCCCCCGGAACCGATGCCCGAAAGCCCGCCGCCGGGTTTACGCTGGTGGAACTGCTCGTCGTGATGGCGATCCTCGCGGTGATCGTGGCGCTCGGTTACCCGGCCCTTCAGCGGGCGCGGCTCCGGGCCACCGCGGCGACCTGCGTTTCCAACCTCAAACAACTTGCCCTCGCCCACCGGATGTACGAACAGGACAATCAGGGCATGCCGCCGCCCAACAACGCCACCAAGAATAATCATCCCTATTCGGAAGGGCACGACAACGTCGGCATCCAGCTTCTGCGCCGCTATTACCGGCACCCGCTACCGAGCGGGAGATACATCTGGGACGGCGATCACAAGTTTATCCGCGAGCCGATGGAACTCTGCCCGTCGGTTCGTTTCAACCAGCTCGCGGAAAAGCTTGAAAACGGGCCGCATTACCAGATCTGGTCCATCAACGACACGGTTTACACCACCTATTATGAGGAGCCTTCGCAGCGACCGCTGATCTGGGATGGGTTCACCGGCGTCTGGCAGGCGGCTTCCTCCCAGGTGCCGCTGCGCCATGAGGGCGGCATCCAGTGCGCGTTTCTCGACGGCCATGTGGAATGGATTCCGGCAGAGGATGGCCGTCTCTACCATCGCTGGTGGCACTACGCCATCGCGGACCGGGCGCCGAACCCGGCCCGCCTCTACGACGGCAACCCGATGGGGGTCACGGAAAAGCCCTGAATCCCATCCCACCCCCCCAACCTTCAACCCCGCCTTGATTGCATCATGCGTTTATCCTTCCTGCTTGCCCTCCTTTTCCTGAGCCTCGGGCCGGGCGGCCTCATGGCTTCCCCGCTGGTGGTCTACTCCTTTGAACTCGACCGCCGGACCGGTCAGGAACCTTCCGAGCCCTCCCGGGCTCACATCACCCCGAACGTGCGCGGCTCCGCCCTGCGGTGGGTGCTGCCGGAAGGGGAGAAGGCCGCCAACGGCTTTGGCGGCAAGATTTCCACCGCCTACCTCAACGGCAGCGGGGCTTCCCGGCAGTTTGATCCGGAGCGCTACCTCACCTTCACGGTGGAGGCGGAGGCCGGGCACCGGCTCAACCTCAGTTCCCTGACCCTCGATAGCGGCGCGAGCACGACGGCCGCGTACGAAGGGGAGCCCTTTGCGGTGAAAGTGCAGGTCTCCGCCGACGCCTCGCGGGTGCCTTTCAACGACGCGCTCTATTTCCTGCCGGACCGGACCACGGAGGAGACGGTCGAAATCAGCCCCGTGCCGAATACCGACGGGGTGTTCCGTGCGCTGGAAGTCGATCTTTCCGGCGCGGCGTTTCAGGGGAAGGAAGCGGTCACCTTCCGCGTCCACCTCTATTCGCCGACCCGCTCCAGCGCCTTTTTCCTGCGTCTGCGGGAGATCCGGGTGAACGGCACGGTGGTGAAACCTTAACATCCGCTCCTTTCCCTTTATGTTGAAACGCCTCCTTGCCTCCTGCGCGTTCGGCTGGCTCTGCCTGACCCATCCGCTGGCGGCCCTTGAATCCCACACCGTCATCGACGCCGTGACCGTCGCCTGGCGCAGCGATGCCGACACCGCGCCCTTCCGCCTTCATGCCACGTGGCGATCCGGAGCGGTTGGCGAAAAGATGGACCCGGTGGTGGCCCGGCTGATCGCGCCGGACGGCACCGTCGTGGAACGGCTGGAGACCGAGGGGAAGACGACGCTGGAGTGGAACGTGGAGGTCGCCACCCCGCAGCCGGGGCTTTACCGGCTGGTCTGGACGGCGCTCAAGGGGGTGCTGAGTGTTTCGACCGAGCCGGGGCTGCCGGAGGCCGTCAGCGCCCATGCGCACGGGTGGGTGCTTCCGGAGGGGAGCCGGCGGTTTTTCTTCGTCGTCCCGCCGGGGCTCGCAAAGCTCTCGCTCACGATGGAAGGCGGAAGCGTGAGCGTGGAGGACGAGAGCGGCAAACGCCGGGGCGAAGGCGCGGAAACGCTTGAAGTCGATCTGGGCGACGCGAAAGGCCAGCTCTGGAGTCTGGAAACGCGGGTCGCCCGCAAGGGGGTGCTCCGCTTCGGCGGCGCGGCTCCGCTGCTGCTCGCGGCCACGCCGGAGGCGGCGCGGGCGGTGGGAGACGGCGTGACGGTGCTCCCCGGCGGCGTCCTCTGCTTTCATCCGTGGCAGGTGGAGGCGTGGAAGCTCCTGGAAACTTACCGGAAACTCCCCCCCGAGGCGTTTGAAGTGCCGCTGCCCGACCTCGCCGCCCACGCTGCGGAATGGGAAAAGGAACCCGCGCGCAACGCGCAGCTTTTCGGCGGAGGCGGGTCGTACGCGAATCTCCGCCCGATCCTCGCGGCGCAGAATCTTGACCCGGCGAGCCCGTGGTTCGGCTCCATCAACGTCTGGCGGGAGTTTGACGGCGGTGCGCGCAAAAACGCCCCCGTCTTTTTCTACCGGCGCGAAGACGCCTTCGCCGACGATTTCCGCAGCGGCACCGGCACGGTGATGCGCCGGAACCGGGGCGGGCTCGGCGTGCACCAGGCGCGGGAAGCGTCGCATCTCGCCGCCGTTTACCAGTTGAAGGCCCCCTTCAACCCGCTATACCATCACCCGGCCCTGCTGCGGCGGACGGTGATCGGCATTCTGGCGGACCTGATGATGATCCGCCCGAGCGAACTCGTCGAGCCGATGAAAAACGGTTACTACGGGGGAAATCGCGCGTTCCATTTTTCCCGGATCACGCAGGCGTATTCGCTCATCGGCCCGGCGCTGCCGGAGGCGGAGCAGCGGGTGATCGGGCAGGGGATGCGGGCGATCGCGGACCGGCATCTGGTGGGCCGCGTGGGGCTGGTGACCAATCAGTGGCTGAGCATCCCGATGGGGATTTACCATGTCTACCTCGGTTCCGGGGACGAACACTACCGGGACTGGACCCGGCGGCATCTGCGCTGGATCATGAACGGCGACACGCTGGGCGACGGCGAGCGGGTGGACAAGGAGGCGGGCGGCGGCCTCCAGCCCGCAGGCTACCATACGGAGGCCGGGGGGCCGGACGCGACCTACAACGGCATCACGCTCACGGAATTCGCGCAGCTCGTGCGCGAACTCGGGGACGACCCGGAGATGGTCGAGGCGATGCGCAAATCGTACCATTTCTTCAATCACACGATCGTCCCGCATCCCTTCGACCCGTGGGAACGCGGGTTCGGCTCGTACGATTTTTCGCACCGGACGCCGGGGAGCTGGTGGGAATCGCAGGTGGGCGGGGGGATTCTCTACGCCTCCGATCTCCTGCCGGAAGCGGGGCTGCGGGCGGGGATCGGGTGGTTCATTCACCCGCAGGCGCCCGATGCGCTGGCGCGGTTCCGGAAGGTGTTCCACTACAACCCGGAGAACTTCTTTGACCTCCCCTCCGGCGGAGCCTCCCGCATCGGTGGAACGCGGCTGCGGGCCTGGAAGTTCTTCCCCAAAGACCCGAAGAAGGGGGAGTACCCGGCCCGGGAGAAGGAGCCGTTTTTCCGGAGCTTCGCCAACGAGTTCTTCGCCGTCCGCCGGGGGGATTACTACGTGCTCATCTACGCGGGCAACACCCGGCCGCAGTGGATGCGCAAGCAGGCGAAGGCCGATCTGCGCGCGCAGGATGTGCAGAACGGCGGCGGCATCAGCCTGCTCTGGAGCGAGGATCTCGGGCCGTCGCTGCTCGGGACGAACTACGGGGCCTGGGGCGCGCATTCGCTGATCGCCCGGCAGGGGGAACGGGAATTCCGCAACGACTACCGGGGCACCCGCGTGGAAGGGTGGGACGCCGACGCCTGGACGCTCACGGTCGCCGCCCGGATGGACGGGCTGCCGCTCGACTTCCGGCGGCACTACCGGTTTCTGCCCGAGGGGATCGAGGTGGAACTGACCATCGAGGCGCGGGACGCCGTGAAACTCGACGCGTTTGAGGAAGCCCTGCCGCTCACCAACGAGCCGGGGTTCCGCATTCAGGCGATCGGCGGCGACCGGCTCATCGGCGGCGAACCGGTGGAAGGGGTCGCGACGCTCGAACTCCAGACGCGGCAGAAGCCGGGCGTGCACCGGATCGCCCTCGACCCGGCGCGGCGGGTGGACCTGCGGAGCGAACGCGGCGTGAGTTACCGCAAGGGCGAGCGGAAGCTGGAGGTGCTCGCGCTCGATCTCCCGCTGGAATGGAAGGCGGGCCAGCGCGAAGTGCGCCGGATGCGCTTTAGCTTCGGAAAGAAGGAACTGTGAATCCGCGGTCCGGGGCTACGGGTTGATGAAAACCCGCTTGGAAGCCGGATCGAGCACGCGGGCGCCGCGCGGGATGTGGCGCACGTCCACCAGCGCGTACGGCGGGTAGGGGCTGATGACGTAGCCCCGGCGGTTGGAGCGCCGGGCCACCGGCTCCTCCACGGCGTAACCGGCGGCGTAGGCGCGGTCCGCCTCATACCCGGGGTATTCGCGGCGGCGCTGTTCCTGATTCGCCTTGCCGATGAGCGCCCCGGCGGCGGCCCCGGCTCCGGCCCCGATCGCGGCGGAACGGATGTCGCCCCCGGCGATCGCGCCGATGACGGCTCCCGTGCCCGCGCCGATCGCGGCCCCTTCGCCGGGCGTTTCACAGGCGCTGAAGGTGATGGAGACGGCGGCGAGACCCGCACAGGCAAGGAAAGGAATTCGCTTCATGGTCGATCGGGAAAACGGGATTGGCAAGGGATGGCAAAGGGTGGCAAAAGGTGAAACCCGGCTGCCTCCGGGAAGAATTCGTCCACCGCCGCGCGGTTGCGCTTGCGGAAAAAAGCGGCGGACGGCTACCCCATCAGCAGCACGCGCGCGATGATCGCGAGTTTCTCCCATTTGCTCAAGCGGTAATCGCGGTCAAAAACGCGGAACCCGTCCCCCTCCATCCGCCGCAGCAGCCGGTGGTAAACCCGGCGCATGATCTCCGCGGCGGCCATGGAGCGGCGGTCTTCGCGCGCGAGTTCCGCCACGGCGCGGGCGTAAAAGGCCTGCGCCCGCTCCGCCTCGAACGCCATGAGGGAGCGGAAGGCGTCGGTTCCCTTCGCCCCGGCCAGCGTTTCGGGGGAGAGGCCGAAGCGGTCCAGGTCTTCAAGCGGCAGGTAAACGCGGCCTTCGTTGGCGAGGTCGCGGGCCACGTCGCGCACGATGTTGGTCAACTGGAGCGCGTAGCCGAGTTCCACGGCGTAGCGGCGGGTGGCCGCGTTCCGGTAGCCGAAGATTTCGATGCTCACGAGCCCGACCACGCTCGCCACCCGGTAGCAGTAGAGGCGGAGATCCTCGAACGTTGCGTAACGGACCGGTTGCAGGTCCATTTCGCAGCCGCGGATGATCTCGATGAGCCAGTTTTCCCGCAGCCGGTAGCGTTCGATGAGCTGGCGGACGGGGGCGGCCAGCGGCGGTTCCCCCTCCGTCGGCTGGTGCAGGGCTTCCTTCCAGAGATCGAGCCGCCGCTGTTTTTCGGCGACGGAAGGGCCGGGTTCGTCGGCGATGTCGTCGATCACCCGGCAGAAGGCGTAAAAGGTGGTCATCGCCTCCCGCTTTTCCCGGGGCAGCGCGATGAAGGCCAGGGCAAGGTTGCTCTTGCTGGCCTTGGTGATTGCGGCGGCGGAAGGAGGATTGGTCATGGATCGGTCCGAAAAAGGGCGCGGCGTTTCCGGGGAGGGTTACGGCAGCGATCCTTCTTCCTCGAAAAGCACCTCGTCTGTCTGCGTCACCCGGAGCACTTCGGCGATCGTCGTCTGGCCGAGCAGAACCCGCCGCCATCCGTCCTGCCGCAGGGTGCGCATCCCGTCGCTCACGGCCCGGGCTTTCAGGTCGCTGCCGGTCGCCTTCTGGACGATCAACTGGCGCAGCCGCTGGCTGATGCGGCAGAATTCGTAAATGGCGGTGCGCCCCTGGTAGCCGGTGTGACGGCAATGGTCGCACCCGCTCCCCTCGCGGAAATACCCGTCCGGCGGCAGCGGGCAGCCGATCTGGTGCAGGTACGCTTCCGGGTGTTTGACGGGGGCCGCGCACTCCGGGCAGACGGTCCGCACGAGCCGCTGGGCGATGAAGGCGCGGACGACGGAGGCGACCAGGAACGGCTCGATCTCCATGTCGAGGAGCCGCGTGATGCCGCCCACGGCATCGTTCGTGTGCAGGGTGGAAAAGACGAGGTGCCCGGTCATCGCCGCGCGGATGGCGATCTCCGCCGTCTCCACGTCGCGGATTTCCCCGACCATGACGACGTTCGGGTCCTGCCGCAGGATGGCCCGCAGGCCGTTGGCGAAGGTGAGGCCGATCTCCGGCTTCACGTCGATCTGCGAGACCCCCGCGAGCCGGTACTCCACCGGTTCCTCGATGGTGACGATGCGCCGTTCCACGGAGTTGATCGCGGAAAGGAACGAATAGAGCGAGGTCGATTTGCCCGAGCCGGTCGGCCCGGTGACGAGGATGATCCCGTTGGGTTCCGCGAGCAGGGTGCGGACGATCTTCGCCTGTTCCTCGCTCAGGTCGAGCCGTTCGAAGCCGAACTTGCGCGTTTCGTCGCGGTTGAGGAGCCGCAGGGAGATGCTCTCGCCGGTGACGGTCGGGATCGTCGAGACGCGCACGTCGATCGCCGTCCCGCCGTGCTGGAGGTTGATGCGGCCATCCTGTGGAAGCCGTTTTTCGGCAATATCCATGCGGGCCATCACCTTGAGGCGCGAGATGATGGCGGACTGGAGCACGCGCAACTGCGGCGGCACGGCCACCTCGTGCAGGATGCCGTCGATCCGGTAGCGGATGCGCAGGTCGTCCTCCAGCGGTTCCACGTGGATGTCCGTGGCCCGCTCGAAAAGGGCTTCCCGGATGATCTGGTTGACGAACTTGACGACGGACGCCTCCGGATCGTCCGCGTTCAGGTCCGTGGCGGCCTCCTGATCGGCGGTGTCGAGCGCGCGGGTGTTCTGGAGGAGTTCCTCGAAGGTTTCCGCGCCGACGCCGTAGACGCTCTTGATCGCCCGCAGCAGCGGCGTGCGCGCGACGAGCACCCATTCGATGCGCCGGTCCCCGGCAAGCTGCGCCGCCATCTTGCGCGCCACGGTGTTGAAGCCGTCGTAGGTGGCGAGCCGGAGCACCCCATCCGAGAGCGAAAGCGGCAGGATATGGTGCTTGAAGACGAAGCGGCTCGGGAGCGCGGAGAGGACGCTGCGGTCCAGCCGGGAGAGGTTGAGGGTCTCCACCGGCGTGTTGAAAAGCTCGCCGAGCCGGGCCGTGAGCCGGGTTTCATCCACCTTGCCGGTGTTGAGCAGGGCCGCCGTCCACGTCAGCCCCGGTTCCCGCAGGGCGGCGAGGCGTTCGGCCTCCTCCCGGTCGCTCACCCCGCTGGCGAGGACGATATCGACCAGCGAAAGGCTCACTTGCCGGTGCGGGGTTGAAGCTCGGGCTCCTTCATCGGCACCGGCATCAGATCGACGCGGGAGCCTTCCGGGTCGATCGTGGAATCGAGGTCCGGCGGGAAGTTGAATTTCTCCTGCGCCTGCTCGCTGTGGCGGACCGCGTCGTCCGGGCCGGAGGAGACGGTGGGCCGGAGCAGGACGACAAGTTCCGTGCGGCGGACGGTCTTTTTCTTGTGGCTGAAGAGGCTGCCGAGCAGGGGGATTTTCCCGAGGATCGGCACGCTGGTGCGGGAATCCTCCTTGCTCTCCTGCACGAGCCCGCCGAGGACGATCGTCGCCTCGTTCGCCACGGAGACGGAGGTCTTGATGCGCCGCGTGTTGATGGTGGGGACTTCGTTGCCGCCGATGACGGTCGAGCCGCTCACGCTGTTGACTTCCTGAAGGATCTCCAGCGTCACCTCGTTTTCCGAATTGATGAGCGGGACCACCTCCAGCTTCAGGTTGACATCGCGGTACTGGATGGTGGTGTTGTTGACGAGATTATCCCCCGTGCTCACGCCGGTGAGCGTGGTGGCGGGGACGGCGATCTGCTGGCCGGAGGCGATGAGCGCCTTCCGGTTGTTGCTGGTGAAGACCATCGGGCGCGAGGTGATGCGGAAGCGCCCCGTCCCCTCCAGCGCGCGCACGATCATTTCGAGCGATTTGGTGACGCCGATGAAGGCGGTGACGCCGCCGTCCACCCCGGCGAAGCTCGCCGCGCTGGTGAGCGAGCGGAGATCGACGACCGGCACGCTCGTGTTCCGGGCGATCCCGGCGAACCCTGTGGCGGAGCGGGTGACGGTGACGCCGCCATCCTCCGGGTTGATCGTGGTGGTCGTCTCGCGCCCGAGGCTCTGGATGTAGTCGATGCCGAATTCCTCCCCTTCGTTGAGGAGGAGTTCGCCGATCACGGCGGTGAGCATCACCTGCGGGGAGCGGATGTCGATCTCGTCGAGGAGCTGCATCACCTTCTGCTTCATCGCGTCGTTGCCGAGCACGATGATGGCGTTGGCCCGTTTGTCGGCGATCAGCTTGGCGTTGCCGATGGCGCGGGCTTCCGGCACGTTGTCGATGTCGGGCGCGGAGAGTTCCTCCCCCTCCACCTGTTGTTGCTGCTGGGTGCTCTGGGTGGTGCGGACCGGGGTGGCCGCCCGGGGGGCCGCGCCGCCGGTCTGCGCGGTGGTGCCGACGCCGCCCGATTCCTGAATGGAATCGACGAGCACGTCGAGGATCTCCCCCGCTTTCACGAACCGGAGCGGGCGGCGCATCGGTTCCCCGTAGGCGATGTCCGAATCGTACTCTTCGAGCAGCCGCCGGATGAAGGGCATGTTGATGGGCCGGGTGACGACATGGACCCGGTTGGTGCGCTGGTCGGCGGTGAGCTTGATCTTGCCGACGATGAGCGAGTTTTCCGAAAGGGTGACGCTGGCGGGGGTGTTCGGCTGGCCGGGGCCGGGGGGCGGTCCGCCGGGGCCGGGCTGGGGCGCGGGAGCGGCGGGCTGGCTGGCGGAGGGGACGCCCCCGGGCTGCTCGAACATGACATTGAGCTTTTCGACCACTTCCGTCGCGTCCGCCCGGGTGAGCGGGATGAACTCGCTCACCACCTCGGCGGGCGGCTTGTCGAGTTCCCCGATCACGCGGGAGAGCATCCGGATCACCCCGGAACTTTCCGTCACCACGATCGCCTGCGACTTCGGCAGCGGCATGAAGAGGGTGTAGGAGGAGGGGGCGACCAGCGGGGCCAGCACCTGCTGCACCTCCGTCGGGTCCGCATACTCCAGCTTGAAGAGGAAGGAGACGATCTGGTCGTTCTCCGGCAGCGCCTCGAACTCCGAGACGATCGGCACGCCGAACTGCCGGGCGTTCCGGCTCGGGCCGAGCACCTTGATGATCTCCCCGGGACCGGGGACGAGGGTGAACCCGTTGAGGAGCAGCGCCGTCTCGATGAGCTGCACGGCTTCGTCGCGGGTGACCTCCCGGTTGACGACGAGGTTCACCTGCCCCTGCACCGTCCCGTCGTAGACCAGCTTCGCGTTGGTCAGTTTTTCATAAAAATCGAGCAGGGAGCGGACATCCGAGTTCGGGAACTGGATGGAGCGGATCGTCTCCTCCCCCGCTTCCACCGGGCGCGAAGGCTGGGGGGGCTGGGGCGGCAGGGCGTCCTGCGCCCGCAGCGGGAGCAACCCCGCCAGCAGGGCGGCGAGCAGAAGGGGGGAAACGCGATGGCGGGGCACCCCGCACTTTTACGGGATTGCGGTCCGGGTGTAAAGCGCGCTTCGGGGGCGGATCAGGCTCCCGGTTTGCCCTTCATATCGACATCGCGGATCGTCCCGTCGGCGGCGACCTCCACTTCCAGCTCGATCGCCTTGTACCGGACGCGGACTTCGTAGGTGGTCTGCCCGTCGTCCGTATCCCGCTTGGCGGAGAGGGATTTGGCATCCGGGAAGTATTCGGCGATCGTTTTGGTCACCGCTTCGGGGATTTCCGCCAGCGTCACCGGGGTGTCCGCGTGAAGGGGGGCGATGGCAAAGGCGGAAAGGGCGAGGCAAAGGAAGGTCTTTTTCATAAGCGTGGATCGGTATCGGCCAAGGATACGTTTCCCGGCGCGCGATCGGTTCCCGGCCAATCCCGCCCGCCGGGCGCAATTTGCTTGCCGCACGCCGCCTGAAGCGGAAAATTCCCGGTTGTGACGCTTTCCATCCTTTCCAGTGCGTTGGCCGGATACCTCCTCGGGTCGATCCCGTTTGGCCTGCTGGTGGCCCGCTTCCGCGGGATCGACATCCGCGAGCACGGCAGCGGCAACATCGGGGCGACGAACGTCTGGCGGGTGCTGGGGAGAAAATGGGGCCTTCTCGTTTTCGCGCTCGATGCCCTCAAGGGGTGGCTGGCGGTCGATCTGGCGATGCGCTGGCTCCCCGCGCCCGGGCCGGAGGGGGCGGTGCTCTCCGGGCTGGCGGCGGCGCTGGCGTGCGTGCTCGGGCACAGTTTCCCGGTCTGGCTCCGGTTCCGGGGCGGCAAGGGGGTGGCGACGACGGCGGGCATTCTCGTGAGCCTGATGCCGCTGGCCGCCGGGGTGGCGCTGGTTGTCTGGGGCGCGGTCTTTTTTCTGGGCCGTTACGTCTCGCTCGCCTCCATCGCGGCGGCGGTGGCGCTGCCGCTCGGCGTTGCGCTGCTCGGTGGCGGGCGCTACCTGCTCGCGTTTTCGGTGATCGTGGCCGCGCTGGTGATCTGGCGGCACCGCTCGAACATCCAGCGCCTGCGCGCCGGGACGGAAAATCGTTTTGAGAGGAGGAAATCGTGAGCGAAACGCCGATCGCCGTTCTCGGGGCGGGAAGCTGGGGCACCGCGCTCGCCATCGCCATCGCCAACCGCCCGGGCAACCGCGTCGTCCTCTGGGGGCGCGATCCGCGGCAGATGGAGACGATCCGCCGCCGCCGGGAAAACGCCGCCTTCCTGCCCGGCATCCGCCTGCCGGAGACGATCCGCCCGAGCGCGGACCTCGCCGAGGCCGCCGGGGCGGAGGCGATCCTGATGGTGGTTCCCTCCGGGGGGCTGCGGGAGACGGCGGAGCAACTGGCGGCCATCGGCACCGGGGCGACGCTCATTTCCTGCACCAAGGGGATCGAACGCGGCAGCGGCCTGCGGATGAGCGAGATCCTCGCGCGGATCGTGCCGGGCTCCCCGGTGGCGGTCCTCTCCGGGCCGAGCCACGCGGAGGAGGTCGCCCGGGGAATGCCGACGGCGCTGGTGCTCGGCTGCGCGCGGGAGGCGGTGGCGGCCCGCTGGCAGGCGGCGATCACCAGCCCGACCTTCCGCGTCTACACCAGCACGGACGTACCGGGCATCGAACTCGGCGGGGCGCTCAAGAACGTCTTCGCCATCGCCGCCGGGCTCGGCGACGGCCTCGGTTTTGGCGACAACACCAAGGCGGCGCTGGTCACGCGGGCGCTTGGGGAGCTGATCCGCGTCGGCATGGCGATGGGCGGGCGCAGCGAAACCTTTCATGGCCTGAGCGGCGTGGGCGACCTGATGGTGACCTGCTTTTCCCGCCACAGCCGGAACCGGAAAGTGGGCGAGGCGCTCGGGCGGGGGGATCGTTCGCTCGAAGCGATCATGGAGTCGATGACGATGGTCGCCGAAGGGGTGCCGACCACCCTCGCCGCCTGGGAATGCGCCCGGCAGCACGGGCTGACCACGCCGGTGATCGACGCCGTTCACGCCCTCCTCTACCTGGGAAAAACGCCGCAGGAGATACTTGAGGAAGTCCTCACCCGCGAGCCGAAGCCGGAGATCGGGTGAAGGGGGTGGGGGTGGGTTAACGCTCTTCCGGAAGAGGCGCGGCGGCAGGCCGCCCGGCTCCGGACTAACCGTTCCCGTTCGGCTTGAAATCCGGCATGATCCGCAGGGAGGTCGCTTTCTGGCCCGGCTCCGCGATCGCTTTCCGGATCAGCCGGAAGGCGCTCCGGGAAAACCGGACGTGATCCCGGCTGTAACACGGGACCGGCGGGGAAAGGTAGCTCAGGAACGCGTCGTTATCGCGGCAGATCAGCGCGTAATCCTTCCCGTGGACGAGCCCCCGCTGCGTCAGGCTGGAGACGACGCACAGGAGATGGTTGGCGTTCGTCACGAAGTAGGCGTCGGGCCGGAGCTTGCACCGGTGGATGCGCTCCATCACGGTGAGAATGCCCGGCGGGGTGCCGTCGTGATGAAGCACCAGCGGCGGCTCCGGGGCGGGGTTCCGTTTTTCAAACGCTTCGAGGAAGCCGACTTCCGTGAGCTTGTCCCCGCCGTGGATCGGATGGCGGTTGACGAGGCAGATGCGCCGGTGCCCGCGGGAAAGGAGCATCCCGGCGGCGTGTCGGCCCACGGCGCGGAAGTCGAGGTCGATCGAGTGGAGGCTCAACCCCGCGAAGCACGACCCGGTGACCACGGTCGGCAGCCCACGCTCGAAAAACCATTGCTGCATCTCCCGGGTGGAAAGGGTGAGCACCCAGCAGGAGGCGGGCATCTCGCTGACCATCTGCTGGAGGATTTTGTCCGAACCGGCGCTGTAGGCCCGCCGGTTCGCGAGGATGATCAGCTCGTTGTCGAGCTTGGCGAGGTTCTGCCGCAGCAGATCCACCCAGAGGATGGTGTGCTGCTCCATGAACTCCAGCGGGACGGGAGAGACCAGCACCACGGGCCGGTTGGTCTTCTTCGGGTTCAGGCTGCTATGCAGGATCTGGCGTTTCTTTTTCGCGCCGGATTCGAGCACCCCTTCCTTTTCCAGCGTCTTGAGGGCGAGGCCGATCGTCGGGCGGCTGACCTGAAGCTCCAGCGCCAGCAGCCGTTCGCCCGGCAGGCGCTCCTTCCAGCGCCCGGCGGCGATCCCTTCGCGAAGAATGGTGGTGACCTCGGCCAGCAGGCTCGGACGGAGGGGGAGGCGTCGTTGCGGCATGGGGATGAACAAGCCGTGCCCGGAGGGAACTGTCAAGGCACCGGAGGGAGCGCCGCGGTCACTTTTTTCCTTTTTCAAGGGCGCCCTCCCCCGGGGTCCGCCCCCGGTTCGTCAATGACGGCTCCCTGCCGCCGCAGCCGTTCCTGCAGGGCCCCGGTGTCCACGGCGGAAAAAGCGTCGTTTTTTCCCGCAAGCAGCATCGCGGCGGCGGTGCCTGCGGCCTGCCCCATGGCGTAGCAGGGGCCCTGTTCCCGCAACGGCCCGAGCACGTCGCGCTCCACGCTGATGGCGCGCCCCGGGCAGATCAGGTTTTTTACCGGGCGCGGAATCATCACCCGGTACGGGATCGGCGTGCACGGGCGTTTCATCCCCACCTTGTGCATCGGCTGGTGGCTGGGACGCTTCGGATCGGGCAGATCCCAGCCGTAGGCGGACCAGCCGATGGTGTCCGGGAAATCCTTTTTCGCGAGCAGATCCTCCACGCGGTAGACCAGATCCGCCCGGATACGCCGCGTCTCCCGCACCCCGAGCTGCGGGGCGACCATCCGGATGCGCGCGTCCGCAAAGCCCGGGAAATGCTTTTTCATCAGGGCGAAGAGTTCGAGCATCTCCGAGCGCCCGCGCATCATTCCGCGGGAGAGCGAACGCCCGTCCGTCCCGTCCACATCGCAGAGCCGTGTGGTGTTCACCATGAAGGTGCCCTTCTGCTGAAGCTGGACGGTGATGAAAATATCGTAGGGGAAACGCCACTCGCCCGTTTCCCGCAGCCGCGCGATCAGTTCCCGGAACCGGCTCGAACTCGTCCGGTGAATCTCTCCGGAGAGCGCTTCCTGATCGACCTGATCAACATGGAAAATCAGCGTGGCCGGGGTCATGAGGCCATCTTCCTCGCGTCCCTTGACGGTTTCGCACCCGCTGCGGCTGGCGACATCCGCGTCGCCCGTGGCGTCCACCACCGCCCGGGCGGCGTAGGCGTGGAGCCCGCTTTTGTTCGAGACGATCACCTTGCGGATGCGGTCATCGGCCACTTCCACATCGACGAACTGGGTGAAAAAAAGGAGATCGACCCCGGCTTCGAGCATCTTGCGGTCGAGCAGCGAGGCCATGGCGATCGGGTCGAACGGGACGCCGTAGGTGAGCACGGAGACCGGCCCAGTCCAGCCGTGGGGCGAGTACCGCTCCGGGCGGATCGTTTCGGGATGGATGGCCCCGCCGATGGCGGCGAGGTCTTCGGTCACCTCCCGGAGAATGCCCGCCACGGCCCAGCCGGAGTTGTCCTTCATCCGGCACCCGAGCAGGTGGGAGACCCCCGCGGAAACGCCCGCGCCGCCGAGCTGGCCGGAGCCCTCGATGAGCAGCACCCGCAAGCCGCCGCGCGCCGCGGCGAGGGCGGCGGGGACGCCGGAGGGACCGCCGCCGCAGACGATCAGGTCGTAGGAATCGAGGACCGGAATTTCGCGTTGAAAGGAGAGGGATCGGGTTGGCGGGTTCATCGGTTGGAAGAGGAGAAGGGAGGTTGCGGCAGCGCGGTGTAAAGAAGCCGGCACGCTTCGGCGCGGGAGAGGGGGGCGTTTGCCCCGGCGCTTCCGGCGCTTCCGGTGACGTCGGCCCCGGTGGCCGGTTCGGAGGGTTGCGTTTCCGCGACGGCGACACGCGCCGCCGCCCGGGTCGCGTCAAACCCCGGGGTGTTGAAATCCCGTGCGATCTCCTTCCAGACGCTGGCCACGGCCCGGCTCAGCGGCGCTTCGGGCCGGGCGTGGTAGCCGGGGAAGAACCCCTTCGTGGCAAAGTATTCCACGGCGGGCACCCACGCTTCGCCGAGGGCCACGTCCACATCGTTGAAAAACGCGAGCGCGATCCCGTGTTCCGCGAGCGTCCGCAGCACGGCTTCGGGGTCGAGCGCGGCGGGGTCGATCCCGCCCCGGCGCGCCAGCACGGCGGCCCACGCCGCCGATTCCGCCACGTGCATCCAGGTCGGCTCCAGCCGGATGCTTCCCCAGCCGACATGGCTGGCCGAAAGGCAGACCGGCACCAGCAGGTTGTCCAGTTCCGGGGAGAGAAGGCAGCGCCAGGCGACCTGCCCGGGGAGCGTCTCCTGATGGAGCATCATTTTCCCTTCCTCCAGGCTCCCCTCCACCCGGTCGCGGGTGCAGGCGTGCGTGTCGAAGTACCATTCGGTGAGGGCGATGCTGTCGGGCCGGATCGGCGGGCGGGTGATTCCCGGGGCGGAACGCCCGTCGTGCTCGGTGAAGACGGCGCGGCCCTTCAGGCGGCGGGCTTCGCGCAGGTAAATCTCGTAAGGGCGGTGGCCGTTGTCCGGGAATTCATCGCGCGCGAGCCCGTATTGCCGCCAGTACGCGCGTTCTTCGGGCGAGAGCGGGGCGTCGTTCTGGAGGTAGTAGAGGAGGCCGAGCGTTGCCTTCCAGTGGGCGTCGAGCACGCGGCGGCGGCCCGCCCGGTCGGCTTCGATGTAATCGGTCTGGATGCCGACGAGCTGCGGCCGGTTCCACCCCATCTTGTGGTGGGGAACCGGGGTCACGCGCGACCCGTATTCGAGCGTGGCGTAAAAGGCCGGGTCGTAGTCCGCCGGTTTTTCCGGGAGGACGCGGTTCTCCGGATCGCTGCTGAGCATCGTCCGGTAGTTGATCGCCTGCACCAGGGCGTCTCCCTCGCCCTCTCCCGGGCCTTCGAGCCGCCGCTGCGGCCCGCCGAAATGGCGGATGTCGAGCCGCGCGATCTCCCCGGCGATCGACGCTTCCACGGGCGGCGTCCCGGGGGGGAAGTTCTGCATGAAGAGACGCCCGGCGTGCGGTTCGCCGTAGCGGTCGCGCGGCTCGCGCCCCACGGCGTAGGGGACGCCGCAAAGCGCCATCAGATCGCCCTCGTAGGTGCAGTCGGCCACGATCTCCGCTTCCGCCCGGAAGCTCCGGCTGCCCTCCGTCTCCCGGAAGGTGACGGCGGTGATCCGGGAACCGGCCCGTTCCACGTTCACCGGTTCAAACGGCGTCAGGTAAACGAGGCCCGGTTCCCGCGCGATCCGCTCGCGAAAGATCGCCTCCGCCACCCGGGCCTCGAACTTGCCGTTGGTGTGGCCGGTCCTGCCGGGCAGCGCCTCGCGGTATTCCTGCGAATCCTCGCCATAGGTGGTCCGGTAATGGTCGAAAATGGCCTGGCGCACTTCGTCGTAGATCGGCGAGCGCCGCCCTTCGTAGAGCGTGTCCCAGACGGCCAGCCCGCTGGCGAGAAGGCCGCCGGGGTGGGGGTGGGGATTGGTGAGCAGGACGGAAAGTCCTTCGCGAGCGGCCCGCAGCGCCATGGCGATGCCGCCCGGAGTCGATCCGGCGACGAGCAGATCCCAGCGTTTTTCGGAAGGCAGGTTCATTTCGAGGCAGGGGTGAACGGGTTGGCGGCGATCCAGCCAAGATCGAACCGGGCGAGAACCACGTGGTTGCACTGGTGATGCGGCGGCCTGCCCCAGATGCCGGTATCATAAAGGCAATAGAGGGTTCCCTTCGGGTCGAAGGCGAGATCGGAGTAGCCAAAGGGGCCCGCGTCGATCACGCGCCATTCCGGCCAGCTTTGGCCGCCGTCGCGGGAGAGGCGGATCACCCCGTTGGAGCGGGAGCAGAAGTGGACGTTCGCGTTATGTTCCACGGGATCGTGCCGGCTGTCGGGATTGCTGAAGAGGAGCACGGGAGCGCCGCTGGCCGGATCGGTGGCGGCGAGGAACCCGGCCATGCAGACCGGCTCGTAGAGCGCGTCGTCAAAGCCCGGCGGGGACCAGCCGGTGAGCCCGTCGGGGCTGATGGAGACGAGCCGCCGGTGCCGGGCCGATTCGCTCCGGATGTTGATCATCACGCGGCCATCGCCCAGCTCCGCCACGGCGCATTCGCTCGGGTTGAGGATTTCGCCCCCGGTATCCGCGATGATCCCGCCGCGCTGCCAGGTTACCCCGCCGTCGTCGCTCGCGATGGTGGTGACGCAGGAGGGGCGGTGGTCGCCGCCCGGCATCTCCGGCCCCGCCGGATCGCAAAGCCAGAGGGGGACGACGAGGCGGCCGTTGCGCAGTTCGATGGCATGGCCCGGCCCCGGCGCGAAGACCTCCCAGTCGTACTCCGGGCGGAAGCTTTCGAGCACGCCGGTGATGTCGCACGGCTCGCTCCAGCTCCGCCCGTCGTCTTCGGAGCGGTAGTAAAGGCAATGGCTGTACCCTTTCTGGCAGATGAAATGAACCGTGCCGTCGGCTCCGGCGATCGGGACGGCGTTGGAAGCCGGGCCTCCCTCCCCGTCCACCAGCACCCGCGTTTCGTCCCAGCTTTCCCCGCCGTCGGTGCTCCGGCGCATCAGGATATTGATGGCCGCCCAGTCGCCGCCGGGGCCCTTGCGCCCTTCACAGAAGGCGAGGAGCGTGCCGCGGGCCGTGCGGATGAGGGCGGGGATGCGCGTCTGGTCGTAGCCGAGGGCGGGCGCTTCAAAAAGGGGGATTTTCGAAATGGGGTGGGGTTTCATAAACGGGTTCCTTTGATTTCTTCAACGGTGTGACGGTCGATCCAGTCCCAGTCCAGCTCCACGCCGAGGCCGGGACCATCGGGCAGGTGGAGGAGGCCCTCCGCGTCAATGTTCATCGGGTTGTTGAGAAGGCCGAAGCGGAACATCGGCTGGTGGCTCTCCAGCCACGCGCAGGTGCGGCTCGCGCAGGCGACATGAAGGTTCGCCACATCGAGCAGCGGCGAGGTGCAGACATGGATTTCCAGCGGCACGTTCGCCAGTTCGCACAGGCCGACCGCCTTCCAGAGCCCGGTGATCCCCGCCTTGATGTAGACATCGCCCCGGACGAAATCGGAAGTGCGGTTGCGCACCTGTTCGCCGAGTTCGAGCAGGCTCACGGTCTCCGCCGCGAGGATCGGCGTTTGCAAGGCGTCGGCCAGCGCCCGCAGGCTCCCCGCCTGCCGGTCGAAGAGCGGTTCCTCGAACCAGGTGTAGCCGAGTTCATCGAGCACCCGGCCCACCTTCAGCGCATCCTCAAAGCGGTAGAAGCTCGATCCATCCAGCATGAGCGGAAAATCCGGCCCCACCGCCTCGCGCGCGGCCCGCAGGCGCGGGATGTCCTTCTCCGGGCCGTCGAAGAAATTGAACTTCGCGCCATGGTAGCCCTGATTTCTGAGTTCCAGCGCGTTTTGCGCCGTCATGGCGGGGGTCGTGTTGAAATAAAACCCGGTGCCGTAGGAGGGAAGCGAGCGGCGGGCGATCCCGAGCATGGAGGCGATCGACTGGCCGTACGCCTTCCCCTTGATGTCCCAGAGCGCCACATCCACCACCCCCAGCGGCGCTTCGCTCAGGTTGTAGAGATGGCGGTGCAGGCGGCGGAGCTTCTGCCAGAGCGCTTCCGTCTCCAGCGGGTTTTCGCCGAGCAGGACGTTCGTGTAGATGTCGGCCAGGTGGCAGGCGGTGCCGCGCCCCTGTCCCAGCGGGCAGTAGCCGCTGGAGTAGCCGCGGATGCCGGTGTCCGTCTCCAGCTCCAGCAACGGGAACTCAAAGGTTTTGGGGTAGCCTTCGGGGATCGGGCCGCGAAACCATGGTTCCGAGGAGATCGCCAGACGGCGGACGCAGACGCGGGTCAGTTTCATAGGGTGACAACGTTTTCCAGCGGACGACCCTCGCGCAGATGCTCCAGGTTCCGGAGAAAAAGGGCGCAGAGCCGGTCGGCCAGCCGGGATGACCATCCGGCGGAATGGCCGGTGAGGATCACGTTCGGCATGGCCCAGAGCGGGCTTTCCGGCGGGACCGGCTCCGGATCGAAAACATCGAGCCCCGCGCCCGCCAGATGCCCGGAGGCGAGGGCGGCGGTGAGGGCCTCCCCATCCACCGGCGCGCCGCGCGAGACGTTGTAAAAGAAGGCTCCCGGCTTCATTGCGGAAAAAATTCCCGCATCAAAGAGCCGAGCGGTTTCCCGGCTCGCGGGAAGGGTGCAGACGACATGATCCGCCGCGGAGACGGCCCGCGCGAGCGCTTCGACCGGGTGGATTTCCGCAATCTCCGGGTGCGGCTCGCCCGCCCGGCGGCGGACGCCGGTCACCTTCATCCCGAGGGCGCGGCAGCGCCGGGCCAGTTCCGTGCCGGAGCCGCCGACGCCGACGACGCAGAGGGTGGAGCCCGAAAGCTCCCCGCCGTCGCGGATGCGTTCGAAGCGGCGTTCGTCCTGATGGAGACGGTGTTCGGGCAGCCGCCGGGCGAGGGCGAACATCATCGCCAGCGCGTGTTCGGCGATCGGGATCGACATCGTTCCCGCCGCGTTGCAGAGGGTGAAGCCCGCCTTTTCCTCCAGCCCGTGATGCCGGTAGGCGTCCACCCCGGCGCTGCCGCAGAGGTAGAGGCGCACGGGGCCTTGCGCCAGAAGCGGGGCGGGAGCCCAGCCGATCACCCCGTCGGCATGGCCGATCCGTTCCGCCAGCACGGTTTCCTCTCCCTCCGGGAGCCGTTCCCAGGTGGCCCATCCCTCCAGCGCCGCGTCGATGCGGCGCAGATGGGTTTCATCGAAGAGGTCGATCCGCAAGAGAAAATGCCACGGTTTCATAAAGGGGGGAGCGCCCGGAAGGCTGCCAGCAGGAACGCGCCGCGCGTGAGCGTTTCGGATGGCGGCGGCGGTGATGCCATGCCACAGGCGGTGCGCAGCCGGTCGCTCCAGCGCTGCCGGGTTTCGTCGTCGAGCGGGTCGGAAAGCCGCGCGTCGAAGCTCTCGAAAAATCCGCGGCATCCCCAGAAATGGGCGGCCCGCGCGGTTTCGTCCCCGGTGGAGAGATCGACATCGTTGAAAAACGTCAGGCCGATCCCGTTTGCCAGCAGGTGGCGCTGGAGCCGCTCCGTGGGGAGCGCGGCGGGCGGGCAATCCATGCGCAGGGCAAGCGTGGCGGCGAGCGCCGCCGATTCGGCAAGATGCACCCAGGTCGGCTCCACGCGCACGGTGCCCCAGAAGAGATGCGTGCAGGAGAGGCAGACCGGCACGATCAGGTTGTCGATCCCGGTCGGGAGCAGCGAGCGGAACGGGATGGAGGCGGGGCGGGTGAGTTCGGTGAGCAGGATGATCCCGTCGTTGAGGCTCCCGGCCACCCGTTCCATGGAGCAATCGTGCGAATCCATCGGCCATTCGGCGAAGGCGACGGAGTCGGCCCGGTCCCGCGTGCGCTCCCGCCCGGCTTCCAGCACGGCGTCGTGCTCGGTCAGGATGACCCGGCCCACCAGCCGCCGCGCTTCCCGCACGTAGATCTCCACGGGCAGGTGCCCGCTTTCGCGGTATTCATCGGCGGGGAGGCCCCAGGCGGCGTTCCGCGCGCGCAGGTCCGCGGGCATCTCCGGGTCGCTCTGGAGAAAGTGGAGCAGGCCGAGGGCGTGGTCGAGGTGGCGGCGGATGATCGTGAAACGGGTCGGCCAGTCCGCCTCCGGGTAGTCCCGGTTGGCTTCGGGGTAATTGGCCGAGTTCCAGCCGTTGACCTTCCCGACATGGCTCCCCAGAGACGCCTTTTCCGGGCCGCCGAAGAGGAGGTCCGACTTCAGCGGGTAACGGCCCTCCGGCTCCCGGCTCCGGTCCGCGAGCAGGCCGAGGTAGCGGGTGCGGTCGTAATCCGCCGGGCGGGGAACGGGGACGCGGTTCTCCGGCTGCGAACTGAGCGCGATCCGGGCGTTGTAGGATTGCACGGCGCGATCCCCCTCGCCGGTGCTGCCGCTGAAAATCTCCGTGGTGGTGAGCCGGAAGGTGCGCAGGTTGAGCCTGCCGCAGACCGCGTCCGCGGGATGACGCCCCGAGCCGCCCCGCTGGGCGAAAATCTTTCCCGCGTGCGGTTCGCCGAATTCGTCCCGGCCTTCGCGGCCCACCCTGTATTCCGCCCCGGCCAGCGCGAAGAGATCGCCCTCGTAGGAGGTGTCGAGAAAGACCCGCGCGCTCACTTCCACCGGCTCCGCCCCGGAGAGGGAATGAAGGCGCACGCCGGTCAGGAGCCGCCCCCGGCGGAGGACGCCGCCGATTTCGTAGGGGGCGAGCAACGTCACGTTCTTTTCCCCCCGCAGCAGTTCGCCCAGGACTTCCAGCCCGCATTGCGGCGTGAAGGAAGGGCGTCTGCCGGAGACGAACCGGTCGCCGAAAAAGCTGTTGGCGTATTGGGGGGAGTCCTCGCCGAACCGCTGCCGGTTCCACTCCTGAATGCGTCCGAGGATTTCCGAAAGCAGGGGCGAGCGGTGCTGTTCGCAAAGGGTGTCGAAGACCTGCACGCCGTTGCTCCACATGCCGCCGATGCGGGAATGAACCCCGGCGAGGACGACGCTTGCCCCTTCCCGGGCGGCGCGGACGGCGGCGGCGATTCCCGCGGGGGTGGCGCCGAAGATGAAAAGGTCTGCCGAATGCGTGGGATGCATGATGCGGGGAGCCTGAAGCGGCGGCGCGATTTCTGCAACGAAACGGAACTGGCGATGTTTCCTTGCCAGATTACGGGTGCAGATCGCGCGAGTAAACCACCCGGAAACGGACCTGCCCGCCGCCGGTCTCCACCCGTTCCACCGTGGTCCGGGTCCGTTTTTCGGCCAGCATCCGCAATTCCCCGCCGGGAGTCTGCCGGAGCGCCTGGCCGATTGCGAAGACGCTGAAGACATTGCCCCGGGAGGAAGAAAGCGCCAGAAGATCGCGCACCACCTCCTCGCTCTCCTCGCCCCGGTCGGCCACGCCCTTGATCTCCACGACCTCCGCCGGGTAATCGAGGACGTTGGCAAAGCCGAAGGAGCGCCCGGCGTGGTCTCCGTCGGCCAGCGTGTGGGAGGCGATCTGCGCGGCCACCTCCCACGCTTCTTCTGCGGTGAACGGGGTGGATGGCTCTTTGGGCGCTCCGGTCAGGATGCCCGCGACGCCGCCGCCCCGGGGCACGGCGGCGAGTCCCTGCGGGTAAACGGTGGTATTGAGGTTGACCACGCCGCTGCGGGCGTGCGGGTTCGGGGTGCGGAGCCGGGTGGCGCCCGGGAATTCGCGCGGCGGGATGGCGAACGCGCTCAACAGCAGCCAGTCGGGCACTTCGTCCTCCGCGCCCGCTTCCAGCGCGGGCTGGAGCCGCAGCGTGCGCCACGGCACGGCATGGCCGGTGACCGGGGAGAGCCCCGTGTGGATGACGCCGAGTTCGCCCGGCGATTCCACGCGCCCGCTGCTCCCTTCGGCGGAAGCGGGCGGGGCCGCCTTGTAAACGCTGTGGCCGGTGACCAGGCCGGCGGCATCCGTATCCTGCGGCGCGTCGGCGGAACCGGCGGCGGGCGCTTTCCCGAGCGCGGAGCCGGGGTTCTCCTCGCCGAAGCTCTGGTCCTCCCAGACCCACTGGTCCGGGTCCCACCCCATGCGCGGATCGTTGACCTGGAGGGACTTGACCCCGGAAAGGTTGTCATTGTCAAAGGCGCTGCTGGAGACCACCTGAAGGTCGATCGGCACCGGTCCGGAGACGGGGGCCACGGCGATGGCGAAGGGGGCATGCGCGCTGGCGCTCAGGCCGGACTGGTTGCCGAAATTGGTCGGAACGCCGAAGGCCACGCTGGCGCGCATCTCCGCGCCGGGGCGCAGCGCCTTGGCTCCCGTCCGGTAGAACTGCCGGGCGATCACGATCCGCTGCCCGGGCCGCAGCTTGCTGCCGGAGCTTCCCCCGATGAAATCGACGGAACGAAGGAGCGGGATTTCATAGTTTTCCCAGCTCAGGGGCTGGTAATTGTTGCCGTCGGCGTAGATGCCTCCATAGGTCGCGGCGGTGAGCCGGGTGTCACCGGCGTTCTTGAAGTAATAGGTGAGGTGGTTGCGTCCGTCGGTGGAAACGCCCACGGTATTGGCATCCTCAGCCGGATTGAGCTTCAGCCGGTCGGGGACGAGGCTGATCTCATCGGGCAGCCCAAGGAACCATTTGCCCTTGGCCTCCAGCGTGTCGGATGCATACCCGGTATGGGGAAAAACATCCGAAGGGGGGAACTCCGCCGCGCCCCCCGGCCATGCGGCTTCCCCGGTTGCCCCGAAGTCGATCTCGAAATCCTCGGGAAGCCCCTCATAGGCGGGGAGATAAAGTTCGATGTAGACCTTGCACCGGTAGAGCGGCACCGGGCCGGAAGCGCCTCCGGTGACGCTGCCATTCAAGTGCACTCCGTCGGTGAAGCGCCCCGGTGATTCGCCCGGGTCGGTCGGAGGAGGGGCAGGGGTCTTGATGGTCGGCCAGTAACCGGCCGGGTTGCCCTCCCCCGCCCGGGTGACGGGTGTTTCGTCAATCACCATGGTCATCTCGGTGATCACGGGGCTGCGCCCGGGCATGATGAAGCGGGTATCGGGGTGGTTGACCGCCTTGAATAACCTGCTGGCGCTGACTTCGATTCCGCCCAGATACATCGTGGTGCTCATGCCGGTGCGGTAGCTGGAAAAGGAGAAACTGCTCGCTGTCGCCGTCTGGCTGGCGCGCCGGGCCATCACCGGGGGGACCAGCTTTGCCCGCGATTCGCGCAGCCGCACGTAGTCGATGAGGTTGAGGGCGATCTGCTCGGCGATCATGTTGCGCTCCGCGGTGGAGAGACCGCTCCCGTACCATTTCCCGATGAGGCTTTTGCCGGGAAAGGTCGGCCAGTCGGTGCGCAGGAGCTGAGCCCGGATGGCGAGGATGCTTTTGTTGAGGCGGAAGGCGTCCCCGCCGGAATTCCAGATATAGGGAAGGTAGCCGGGGTCTTTGTCCGGGGAGGTCCGGATGTCGATGAAGTTCGGCAGCCCGCCGGTGGTCGAGGCGGTGTTCTGCGCCTTCTTCACCTCGCTGAGGATTCCCTGATCCCGCATCGCGTTCATGAGGTTCTCATCCGTGGTCAGCCAGAAGAGATCGGCTCGCGGCAGCGGCGAGTGGTTGTAGTGGGTGATGTCGAACTGGCGCGCATCCAGGGCGGCCTGCACGGCATCGCCCGCCTGGCGCGCTTCCAGCGTGCTGTTGAGCGGGGTGGCGCTTACCCGGTCGTGGAGAAGCTGGGCCAGCTCCGGGGTGAGCAGCGCTTCCAGATTGACGCGCCCGGGATCGTTGAGCGGCGCGGGGGGTGTCTGTTCCCGCTTCCAGGCGAGGTTCAGGTTCAGGCGCGTGGCGTCATCGTCCGCCCAATAGGCGCAGCGGGCGACGATCGGGTTGGCCCGGTCGGTCAGGTCCGGGGTTTCGCTCAGGTCCGGGGTGCCGTCCTGCCGGATGTAGACCCATTTGAGAAGCGCGGGGGCGGTGTCCGGCATCAGCACGCCGTGTGTTCCGTCGCCTTCGAGCATCCGGACATTCAGGTTCGCGGGGGCGAGGAGGCCCGCGCCCGGCGTCTCCGAAGGGGCTCCGGGGGAGAGGGCGATTTCATGGGCGAGAAGCTCCCGCGTGGCGGCGTTGCCCGAAGCGTCGGAGACGACCAGCCGCCCCGGCTGGCTCACCCACCCGATGTCCGGGTTTGCGGTGTATTTGCGCAGGGTGGCCACCACCTCCTCGATCCCCCACGCCGCCGCGAGTTCCGCGCGGGTTCCGGCCAGATGGGACTGGGAAGCCTCGCGGTCAAGCTTCACGCTCACCAGCAGCCCCACCACCATCACGGTGACCAGAACGAGAACGGCCAGCGTGACGATGAGGGCAAACCCGGGGTTCCTTGGTTTCATGATCTGGGGAGAAGGATTTTCGTGCTCACGACGCGGGCGGAGGCCCGGAGCGGTTCGGGCAGCGTGGCGATCAGGGCGGCGGCATCCGCAGGCTCTTCCGTCCGGAAACGGGCCACGTCGGCGGCGCTCAGGCGCGCGGCGCTGCGGGAATCGAGGATGACCAGCGTGATCTCCACCGCCGCGGGAAGGGCCGGGGGCGAAACCGCGATGGTGCCGTCCCGGTAAGCGTAGCCGAGGTTCGAGTCGTAACGATTGCCGGGGTAGGGATCGAGCGCGGCGGTTTGCGTGATCGGCTCGCCGTCCGGGTCCAGACAGCGGACCCAGAAGCCGAGCACGTCCTCGGCGAGAAGGCCCCGGAATTTCTCCGCCGTATCCGCGCTGGCGCTGGTGTAGGCGTCGAGGATCGCGGGGGAGAGCCAGTCAAACCCGGTTCCCGCCTGATAAATCCGGTAGTCGTCCTGCGCCGAGGGGTTGACGAAAAACCGGCAGAGCTTGAGCTTCGGCGCGCCCGCTTCGCTGGTGAGCCGCACGAAGTAGCCGACGGTGGCGATCTCCCCGCGCGTGGCGTCCGAGGCCGTGGTGGCCTGCCAGAAAAGGGCGTCGGGATTGAGGATTTCCGGGGGCAGCCCGGAATCTGCCGGGTTGAGCACGAAGCGGAGATTCGACGCCCCCGCCGCCGGGACGCCCGCCACCGGGAGCACGGCGTTGCGCAGGTCGCGGGAGATGAGGTGCAGGCTGGCCCGGGCGTTGCGGCGGGTTTCGATCTGGTTCTCCCCGCGCACCCAGACCGAGCCGGTCCGGTCCGCCACCATCATGAGCCCCGTGACGAGCAGGGCGACGACGGCCATCGCCGTCAACAGTTCGAGAAGCGTGAACGCCTTCCGGTGCCCCGGGGCGGAAGAAAACCGGTTCATGAGTCGTAGCGTGCGATCTTGAGCGGAATCACCGTCCGGCTCCGCCGCTCCGCGGGGGCGGCCAGCGGCCAGGAGAACTCCAGGGTTCCGACAAAGAAGGTGGTGTTGGTGTAAAGGCCGGGGGCGTCCATCGTGCCGGTGACGCGGCAGGCGTAATGCGCCCCGGCGGCCCCGGGGACGCGGGTTCCGTCCTCCTGGAAGTAGGCGGTGAAATCCCCGCCGGAGCCAAGGCGGGCGAAGAGTTCGTCAAAGCGCTGGGAGCGGAGTTCCGTGGAGACCTCCAGCGTCATGGCGGCCAGCGCGGTATCCGTGGCGGAGAGCCGGGCGTTGTCGAGCGCGGTGGTCATCAGGACGAGGATGCCGAGGATGGCGAAGGCGAAGATGCCGATGGCGATCACCACCTCGGTGAGCGTAAAGGCCGGGGATGCCGTGGTGCGCTTCATCGCCGTTCGATTCTGGCCAGGCCGGTGGGGCCCAGCAGGGTGATGTCGTAATAGTTTTGCGAAGCGGCTCCGCCCGCCCGTTCGACCAGCCGCAGGGTGGCGGGCTGGTCCGGGTTCCAGAGGCTGCCGGCCCCCGGCAGGAAGACCCGCGCCGCGCACGCGTCCGCCGTGACGGCCTGTTCCCGGAAACGGGCGATCGCCGCGCCGCCCGCCACGATCGGCGGGAGGGCCGCGTTTTGCAGAAAGGAGGAGGCGCCTTCATCCAGCACGATCCCTTCCGGGAGGATCTCCCATTTGCTGATCTGCTTCCACCGGTCGTCCTGAAGGAGCAGCACGGCAAACGCGCCGGGAACCGCTTCGGAAACCGGTTTGAGGAAGACGAGCGCGCTCGGGGTGTTTTGCGTGATCGCCTCCTGATGGGCGAGATGCGCGAGATGGCTGATCCCGTTCCCCGCGGCGGTGAGCTGATGGCTCCGCCCGATATGGAAGAAGGAGGCCGAGCCGAGGGAGAGCAGGAGCGCCATGATCGCCACCACGGCGAGAAGCTCGACCAGCGTGAAGGCGCGCACGGCACGATGGCGCGCACGGCGGGCGGGGATGGGGAGATCGGCGGCGGACATAAGGAGGGGGGTGTCAATCGCGGTGGAGGGGATCAGGGAGAGAACACCGGGCACCGGGGAGACGTCTCGCCCCGGTCAGCCCGCTTGTTCGGGAATTGCTTCTGCATTTCTTCCGGATGTATTGAATTGTAAATACAATGTACAGGATTATCCGGAAAAAAGACGCAAACCGGACCCCGCAGTCCGGCTGTGGCGGGAAAAGTGGCGGGTTTTCGGATGGGGATGGAGATCATTTCAGGGAAAAGGGGGAATGCCGCCTGAAAAGAACCGTGCAGGCTTCGAGCCGGGTGAGCGGTCGTTGGGAATCGGCTTCCGGAAAGAGGCTCCGGAGCGCCGCGGGCCCGACCGTCCCCGGCCCGGAAGCCGACGCGTGAAGCCGGGCGGCGCGCTCCGCCGGGGAGGCGGGCTGGAGCCAGAGCCGGGCTTCCTCAAGGGAGAGCGGGGCATGCGGGCGGGCGTCGTAGCTCGGGAAGAACCCTTCGAGCGCCGCCCATTGCAGGATGGCGCGGTCCCCGCCCGGGAGCGCCTCGACGTCGTTGAGGAAGGCGAGCGTCGCCCCTGATTTCAGGAGGCGCGCCTGCAACCGGGCCGGTTCCAGATCGGCGAGCGCCTGCCCGGTCCGCGCGGCCAGGATCGCGGCGTGGGCCGCCGCCTCGCCGCACTGCACCCAGACCGGCTCCAGCCGGATGCACCCCCAGCCCACATGCGTGGCCGAGAGACAGAGCGGGACGAGCAGGTTCCCCCGGTTCGCCGGGACCAGCGTGCCATAGGGAACCTGCGCCGGGCGGCTCTGCTCCGCCATCAGGAAAACGCCGTCGCGGCTTCCTTCGTGCGTCTCCTCCGTGACGGCCACGGAATCGAGCGGCCAGTCCGTCATGGCGATGCTGTCGGCATGGAGCGGGCTGCGGCCCAGCCCGGGGGCGGGAACGCCGTCGTGTTCGGTGAAGGTCTTGAGCCCGCGGATGCGGATGCTCTCGCGCACGTAGATTTCATGCGGGAAATGGCCGTTGTCCTCAAATTCATCCCGCGCCAGCCCGAGCGATTGCCAGAGCGCCTTTTGCTCCGGGGGGAGTTCCGCCTCGTTGCGCAGGTGCCAGAAGAGCGAAAGCATGAAATCGCGGTAGAGCGCTTCGATCCGCAGGCGGGTGGGCCACGAACCTTCGGGGTAGGGGTGGTGCGGGCCGATGAGCCGACCGCCGTTCCAGGCGACCTTCCGGTTGGGAAGGTTCTTGACGAAGCCGCCGATGAAGGCGTTGCGGAAATCGAAGCGGTGATAGTTCGCGGGCCGCTCCGGGATGACGCGGTTGGCCGGGTCGTCCGTCAGGATCGGGCGGAAGTTGTAGGCCATCACCAGCCGGTCGCCCCGGCCGCTTTCGGGGTGGTCGAGGATTTCGCCCGCGCTGTGGCCCATGTGGCGGATGTTCAGCCGTCCCTCCACGGAATCGCGGGGAAAGCCGGGCCGGCCCCCCTCGTGCGGGAGCGGGCGGGTGAAGATTTTTCCGGCGTGGGGTTCATTGAATTCGTCGCGGCTTTCGCGCCCGAGCCGGTAATCCGCCCCGCAGACCATTGCCAGATCGCCTTCGTAGCTTGCGTCGATGAAGGTGGGGGCGGTGGCGCGGAAGGCTCCCCCGCCCGTGAAGGCGATGAAGGTGACTTCGGTGACGATCCCCTCTTCCACCCGGGCCTGCCACGGGATGCAGCCGGTTTTCAGCGTCAGGTTGGGCTCCGCCGCGAGCAGCCGCTCGAACACGAGCCGGGCGACCCTCGGCTCCACCCGCGGGCGGCCCAGGCGGCAGCGGGTGGCCGGGTCGGGCCGGGAGGCGCGGTGCTGGGGCGAGCCTTCCCCGCAGCTTTGTGCGTAGTGATCGGAGATGGCGTCGAGGAATTCACCCAGCATCGCGGAGCGCGGGCCGTCGTAAGGGGCTTCCCAGCCGCCGCAGCCGCTGGTCAGGAAACCGCCGACGTGCGGGGTCCGGTTGACGAGCAGCGTGCGCAACCCGCCCCGGGCGGCGGTGAGGGCGGCGGCGATGCCGCAGGGGGTGGCGCTGAAAATGACGAGATCGAAAGCGTGGGGCACGGGGCTTATCCTCGCTCATGAACCCGGGGGATGCCAATGGCTTCCTCTGGTCAGGATGACTGGCCAGAGGGAAACCATTTCCCGGGAGCCGGTTTGGGGGGAGCTTGGGGGGAACCTTTTCATCACAGCCTATGTTTGCCACCCCGATGCCCGTTTCAAGCCGTTTTCGCCCGCTCGATCATGTCCTGACCTCCGACGACTTTGATCGCGGCATGTGCGGATGGACGGATCTGACCCCGAATTTCACCCTGCCCGGGTTCAATGCCCGCCAGAGCATTGTGGACAAGACCCAGTGGGGGCCGCCCATGCTCAGTTCCGCGACGTTTTCCTATGTCGGCACACACGGGTCGATGGAGGGAACCTATTCGCTCAAGCTGGCGACGCGGCCCGTCGCGTCGGTTTACGAAGCGCCGCCCGCCCCGGGGTGCATGAGCATTGCGCTCAAGCGGCTTTCACAGCATTTTCCCCTCAAAGAGCTTCAACTCGAATGCTGGTACGCCTACACTCCCGAACAGGATCGCACCGGCCTCAATGAAAAGGATATCCGCTCCTTCGGTTTCGGGTTCGACCTTCAGGACGCCCGCAGCCGCGCGTTCTGGGGGGTGCGGTATCTCAATTCCGTCAACGGAGCCATGCAGCAGCGCTGGCAATACATGAAGGCCGCCGGGGTGAGCGACGCGGAGTGGGCCTATGGAACCGAGGGCGACTGGTGTAAAAAAGGGGTGGACCCGCAGTGGTACGGGCGGCGGTATCCCGACGGGCGCGCGGACGGTTTCCACGACGTGCCGTGCGGCGCGCAGCAGCTCTGCTACAATGAAAGCGACGACAAGATCAACTGGCTCTACTTCCGGCTGCTGCTCGATTTCGAGAAGCAGGAGTATGTGGAGTTCCAGTCCGGGGCGCGCACGTTCGACCTGCGCGGGTGCTCGCCGACGTTCGTGGACCCGTACGCCCGCATCGAGGGATTGCTCAATCCGCTGATCTGGATCGAAACGGACACGGACCGGCGCGTCTTTCTCTTTGTCGATTCCGTGGTCGTTTCCGCAACCGCCGTTCAACCTTCCGCCTGAAGCCCGAATTTTTTATGAAACAGTTTCACACAGCCGTGCTGGAGCGCCGGAAAGCGTTTGAAGGCGCTTTTGCGGTGCAACCTTACGAAACCCCATGGGCGGATGAAGCCCTCTTTTTCCTGCGGATCGAAAGCCGCGACCAGCCCCGGACCGCGATCCGCGCCCGTGTGCAGGTCTCCGTGGACGGGGTGCGCTGGATCGACGAAGGGACCGCGTTTCCCGTTCTGGAGGGGGATGGCGACCATTTCGTGCGGGTCCGCCACTTCGGCGGCTGGCTGCGCCTGGCCGGGGAGACGGAGGGGGGCGGGGCGGTTCTCACAGTGCATCTGGTGCTCAAGGGATAATCGCCATGTCTACTTCAAAAAACGGCGGCTTTCTGGGGCACGGGGCGGAGGAATCGCAGGCGCGGGAGCCTTTTCCGCTCCCGGTGTACGATCTCTCCGGGGATTTTGAGCGTCATATCGTCATTGAACGCGGCACGCCGGAGGTTTACCAGGGCCATCCGACCACGCTGCTGATGCCGGACCAGAAGACGGTTTTCTGTGTCTGGACCCGAAACCACGGCGGCCCGTGCGGCCCGCTCAAGCGGAGCGATGACGAAGGGCGCACCTGGAGCGATCTCCTGCCGGTGCCCCCGGACTGGAGCGGGGTGCGGAACTGCCCGGTCCTCTTCCGGCTGCCGGACCCGCAGGGGCGTTACCGGCTCTTCATCTATGCCGGGCAGGGGCCCGACGGCTGCATGCACCGGGCCGTTTCGGAGGACGGCGGGGCGAGCTGGAGCGCGATGGAGAGCCTCGGCCTGGCGTGCGTCATGCCCTTCTGTGCGATCCTGCCGCGGGCGGGTGGGCGCGAGCTGGTGGGCCTCACGAACCTCCGGCGTCCCGGCGCTCCTGCCGCGGAGCGGACGAACGTGCTCGCCTGGAGCGTCTCGCGCGACGGCGGCTTCACCTGGAGCCCGTGGGAGATCATTCTGGACTGGCCGGAGAAGAAGTTCTGCGAACCGTGGATCGTCGTTTCGCCCGATGGCGGGGAATGGACGACGCTCATCCGCGAGAACGTCCACGGTCTTTCCTACCAGATCCGCAGCCGGGATGAAGGGCGGACGTGGTCCGATGCGGAGCCGCTGCCGGTGGGGCTCGCGGGAGACCGCCACATCAGCCGGTACGCGCCGGACGGGCGGCTCGTCGTGGTCTTCCGCGACCGCGCCTTCAACAGCGGCACACGCAACCATTTCGTCGCCTGGGTGGGCCGGTACGAAGACCTGCACGGCGGCGGCCCCGGGGAATTCCGCGTCAAGCTGCTGCACAGTCATCATGGCGGCGATTGCGGCTACCCGGGGCTCGAATGCTTCCCGGACGGAACGTTCCTGGCGACCACCTACATCCAGTACCGGCCCGGCGAGGAGAAAAACTCGATCGTCGCCCTCCGCTTTCATCTCCCGGAGTTTTCCGACCCGTCCATCAACCGACTCACCTGACTCATCCCGACATGAACCGATCCGATTCACCCGAAAAAACCGACCTCTTCCGCGCCGGGGAGGGCGGTTACCTGCGATACCGCATTCCCGGGCTGGTGGTGACGACCCGCGGCGTCGTCTTCGCCTGTTGTGAAGCGCGCAACAGCCATCTTGGCGATTGGGGGCTCATTGACCTCGCCTTCCGCCGCAGCCTCGACGGCGGGCGGACGTGGGAAGCGCCCCGGGTCTTCCGTCACCCGCTCGATCCGCATCCGCTCAGCCCGTACGCCCCCCAGCGGCGCGATCCCGCGACGGCGGCGGACCTGACGCTCAACAACCCGGTGCCGATCGCCGGAAGCGCTCCGGGAGTGATCCACTTCCTCTACTGCGTTGATTACGCCCGCGCCTTTTACATGCGGAGCGATGACGACGGAGCGACCTTTTCCACGCCGGTCGAGATCACCGCGGCCTTTGAAGGGTTCCGCTCCCGATGCGACTGGAAGGTGATCGCCACCGGCCCGGGCCATGGCGTGGAACTGCGCGGCGGACGGCTGGTGGTTCCCGTCTGGCTTTCCCCCTCCGGCGAAAAGGGGCATGAACACGGGCCGGGAACGGCGTCGGTGATCTTCAGCGATGACGACGGAGCCTCGTGGCAGGCGGGGGATCTGGTGCACCCGCTCGGGGACGGCTCGAACCTCAACGAAACGGCGATCGCGGAGCTTTCGGACGGGCGGGTTCTTCTCAACAGCCGCAATCGTCGCCCGGGCAACCGGCGGGTTCTGAGCATCAGCGCCGACGGGGCCACCGGATGGAGCGAACCGCGCTTGCACCCCGATCTCTGGGAGCCGGTCTGCATGGGGGCGATGCTCCGGGACGCCGCCGTTCCCGACCGCCTCCTCTATTGCGCGCCAACGGGCCGACGCCCGCGCGAGGGGCAGACCAGCGTGATGATTCGCGAGGGTCTCGGCCTTTACCTGAGCCGGGACAACGGCGCGAGCTGGCCCGTGATGCGGGTGCTGGAAGCGGGCCCGAGCGCCTATTCGGACCTCGCCCGGCTTCCCGACGGAACCATCCTCTGCTTTTACGAACGTGAGGATGGGCGCAACCCGCCGGTGATGACGGTGGCCCGGTTGGACCCGCAGTGGATCACGCAGGCTTCCTGAAACCCGATGAGCCCTTTGAGTCCAGACCTCCCCCCGCCTGTTCCGGCGCGTCATCTTTTCCTTGATCCCGCCTTTCTGGAAGAGCGCGCGGGGGCGGAACTGCGGGTGAACCCTCCGCAGCGGCGCGAGGCGGTGTTGCGGCCCGACGCCCCGTGGGAGAAAGGGATGATCGGCATTTTCCTGACGGTGCTCGATGAGGGGGATCGCCTCCGCCTCTGGTACTTCACCAGCGCGAGCGAAAAGGAAAAGTCATTCGTCGGCTACGCGGAATCGACCGATGGCGTTCACTGGAGCAAACCGGCTCTGGGGCTGGTGGAGCGGGACGGATCGCGCCGGAACAATCTCCTGCCCATGCCCGGATTCGAGGGAGCGGTTTTCCGCAATCGGGAAGGCGGGGGCGGGGAGGAGGAACGCTACCTCTGCCTGGCCAATCGCGAAGGGGAGGGGGTGATCCGGTATCATTCGCGCGACGGGATCGCGTGGCGGCGGGACAAGGCCCTCTTTCTCCCGTTCCGTTCCGATACCCAGAACGTCGGCCTCTGGGATGAACGCCTGGGCCGCTACGTCGTTTACCTGCGCGCGTGGGATGTGGCCCCGGGTTGGGATCAACGCCTGAGAACCGTCGGCCGCATCGAGGTGGAACGGCTCGACCGCCCCGCGCCGGTGACCCCGCTGGAGAAGGGGCGCAACCCTCACCGGGCAGACCTTCCCCGCCTCACCGATGAAGTGGCGACGGTCTTCCGCACCGACGCGGGCGATCCCCCCGGGGCGGATGTTTACAACCTTTCCGCCCTCCGGTATCCGGCGGACCCGCGCTGGTATCTCGGGTTCCCTTCGATCATGGACCACCGGGGCGGCCCGATCGGGGAAGGGCGGCTGGAGGTTCACTTCGCCGGAAGCCGGGATGGAGTGCGCTGGGAACGCTACGACCGCACGCCGTACGTGCCGCTCGGGCCGGAGGGCTCGCCAACCGGCGGAATGCTCTACATGGGAACGGGCATGGTGATCCGCGGAGACGAGATATGGCAGTACGGCCCCGCCTTCCGGACGGATCATGGGGAGCCGCTCAAGCGCCGCCGCACCGGGGACGGGGTGATCTATCGCTACGTGCAGCGGCTCGATGGTTTCGTGGCGCTGGAGTTCGGGCCGTCGCCCGGCCATTGCCTGACGAAGCCGGTGAGGGTGGATGGCGGGCGGCTCTTCGTCAACGCCCGGGTGGGTGAAGGCGGATCGCTCCGCGTGACGCTGGCCGATGAACACGGCGCGGACCTGACCGGCTTCGCCAGCGCGGAATGCCTGCCGCCCGGTGGCGACAGCGTGCGGGCGCGGGTGCGCTGGGGCGGGGACGGGGACGGGGACGGGGCGGACGATCTTTCCTCGCTGGCGGGCCGCGCGGTGCGGCTCCGTTTTCACGGTCGGCGGGCGCGGCTCTTCAGCTTTTATTTTGGCGGCGGGGCGCAAGCCGGGGAATGACCGTTCCTTCGCCGCTGGTTAGCGAAAATGACCAGAATAACCCGCTTGGTGCGAGAGCCGCTTCCGGTAGAGTGCCTGTAGCCCGAAACGCGGCCTCTGCCTCCCCCCTTTTGTTTCCGGAATGATCCATCCCGACATCCTCCCATGAATCCCGTCTTTCCGTTTCCGCGCCTGGTGGTGGGCTTCATCGCCTGTCTGCTCCTGGCCTTCCCGCTGCACGGTGCCAGCGATCTCCGCACGCTCGGCCTGAAGGGAGACGGCGTGACCGACGACACGGCGGCGTTGCAGGCCGCGCTGGAAGGCGGGAACCGGGAACTGGTCTTCCCCCCCGGCACGTACCTGCTGGGCACGGTGGATGTCCCCTCCGATGTGGTGCTGCGCGGGGAGGCGGGAGCGCGGCTGCGCATCAACCCGGAGGCGATCCGCACTTACAGCGGGGAAGCGGCTTCCAAAACGAACTTCCGCTGCGTCTTCGCGCTCAAGGGGGACCGGATCACGCTCCGCGATCTGGAGTTTGATTTCACCCTGACCGAGGCGGACGACGTCGCCGCGGACCGGCGGCCCGGCGCGCTGGTGGTGGCGGAGAAGCATTCGGTGCTCCGGCTGATCGGGCTGCGGGCGGAGCGCCCCGAGCCGGTTCGCCCGCTGCCGGTCGCCGAGCGCAAGCGGGAACGCTATGCGCGCGGCGCGGCCCCGGCAAACAAACGCTCGTTTCACCTCGCCCTCATGCGGTATTCGCAGGATATCGTCATGGACGGCTGCCGCGGGGCGTTTCTGGCCAATATGCTCGATCTCTACCATTGCACCCGGGTCTGGTCGCTCAACAACCGGTGCGTTCACTCCAACGCCATCACCTGCTCCCGGGGCGGGGAGGAGTTCCTCTGGCACATGGGGAACTGGAGCAGCGGCGTGCGCCACCAGTGCCGCTTCTGGGGCGGCAATTCCAATGACACCCGCCGCCTCAAGCCCGATAGCCCGGGCCGCGACACCGCCACGATCGTCCGCCGCGGCTCGCGCGACGGGGACGCGGACTACAACCGCTTCACCGTCGGCGCTTTCGATATCTTCATCGTCAACAACTACGGGGAATATGGCCGCACGCTGGCGTGGGGCTCCAAGGGGCGTCATGTCTTCTTCCGTGGCAACATCGGGCGCTTCACCAACGATTACGTGCTCGGCGTGGAAGGATGCGAAGAGGCGATCTTTGATGGCAACATCGTCGTCAACGGAAACACCTGCGGGCTGGCCGCCTATTACTGGAGCGAGAAAGTGGTGATGACCGGCAACCTGGTCCTCGTGAAGGATGAGCCGATCGACATGGAGCAGAGCTGGTTTCCGACGCCGGAAGGGTATCAGGGCGGGTTGATCCGCCTCCATGCCGCCGGGCCTTCGCACAAAAGCGGCACCGGGCAGGCGGTGATCCGGGGCAACCTGCTCATTAGCGAACTCACCGACCGGCCGCGTGGCATCCGCATTGAGGCAGGGCGCGATGTGTTGATCACGGGGAACAAGATTGTCAACGGTGCGATTTTCACCAAGGGCGGGAGCGGGCAGGTCACCATTGCGGACAACGATTTTACCATGACGCTCTCGGCCATGCGGCCCTGGATCACGCTCGCCCCGGCGATGAAGCATGCCGTGATCCGCGGCAACACCTTTCGCAGCACGGTGAGCCCGGAGCGGCGATCGCCCACGGAGATGCTCATCCGCGCGGAGGCGGATGGCCACCGGCGGGGGCCCGTCCTCCGCGTGATCGAAGACAACCTGATGCAAGGTTTTCCGCTGGCCATCTGGGCGCGGGCGCTCTCGCGCGGGCCGCAGCCCGATGCGTTCCTGATCCGCGAAAACCAGCTCGACGGGCTGATCCGCTACGAAGGGCTGGAGAGCGCGGCCCGGTTTCGCGTGGCGGACAATATCGACCTCAACCGGATGCGGAAGGCCGAGCCGGAGATTCTCAACCAACAGCCCGAGCCTCTTCCCGAGCCGGTCCCCTCGCCGGAGGATGAAGCCGCCGCCATTTCGGACGGCACCGCCGGGGAGCCCGATCAAGAAAACGAATAAGCGAATTTTCCACCCATGAAACCAAGCCCCCTCCCACGCCAGACGCTTCTCATCCTCCTCTGTTGCCTTTTTCCGCTGTGGGCCGCCCATGCCGCCGTGGATGTCCGCACCCTCGGGCTGAAGGGGGACGGCGTGACCGATGACACCGGGGCGCTGGAGGCCGCGCTGGCCGGGGGAAATCAGGAATTCATCTTTCCGGCGGGCACCTACCTGCTCGGCACGGTCGATGTCCCCTCCCATGTCACCTTGCGGGGCGAGGCGGGGACGCGCATCCGCATCAACCCGGCGCAGCTCCGGACCTACGACGGGGAAAAGGCGTCGAAGACCAACCTGCGCTGCCTTTTCGCCCTCAAGGGCGAGAGCATCACGCTGGCCGATCTTCACTTTGATTTCACCCTCACCGAAGACGACGCCACCCCGGCGGAGAACCGCCCCGGTTCGATCATCCTCGGCAGGGAGTGCCGGGACATTACACTGAGCGGGCTGGTGGCCGAGCGTCCGCAGTGGGGCGAGCCGATCCCGGTGGAGGAGCGGCGCACCCGGGGCGTGGGCCAGGGCCGCTTTGCCAAAAAGGGGAGCCCGGCCAACAAGGCGGGCTTTCACCTGAGCGTCTTCTACAACAGCACCGGCATCGTCCTGCGCGATAGCCGCGCCACGTTCCTCAACTGCATGATCGACCTCATCGAATGCTCGCGCGTCTGGTCGCTTCACAACCGGGCGAGCGACTGCTACGCCATCACCCGCTGCAAGTCGGGCAACGAATTCCTCTGGCACATGGGGAACTGGAGCCGCAACGTGAGCCACCAGTGCCGCTGGTTCGGCGGCAACGCCAACGACCGCCGCAACATTCAGGAAGGGCATCCCGGCTGGGGCACCTCCAGGACCGTCATCCGGGGCAGCAAACGGAGCGATCCCGACTTCAACAAATACACGCAGGGCGAGTACGACATCATGGTCGTCAACAACTACGCGGAGTATGGCCAGACCCTCGCCTGGGGCTCCAAGGGCCGCCAGATCCTCTTTCAGGGGAACACCGCCCGGTTCATGACCGATTACGCGCTCGGTTCGGAAGGCGGGGAGGAAGTCGTCTTCAACGCGAACACCACGATCAACTCCTACACCGCCGGGCTTGTCGCCATGTACTGGAGCGAAAAGCTGGTGATGCAGGGGAACCTCGTGCTCGTCAAGGACGAGCCGATCGAGATGCAATACAGCACCTATTCCACCCCGGCCCCGTATCAGGGCGGGCTCATCCGGCTGCACTCGGCGAGTTCCCCCGGCGGCAGCGGCTCCGGGCAGGTGCTCATCACGGGCAACCTGCTCGTGAGCGAAATGAAGGACCGCCCCCGGCGCATCAGCATCGAAGCGGGCCGGGACGTTCAGATCACCGGAAACAAAATCCGCAACGGCGGGTTGCGCACCAAGGGTTCGGGCCACCTCGTGCTCACCGGGAACGATTTTGTCATGACCGTGCCGCATTCCTCCAGCTGGATTTCCCTCACGGCGGGTCTCAGGCAGGTCGTGATGCGTGGCAACACCTTCCGCAACACCCGTCCGGCGGAAAACCGTTCTCCCACGGAATTCCTGATCTGCGCGGAGGCCAACGCCGGGAAATCGCCGGAAGGGCGGCTGCGGATCATCGAGGATAACCTCATCGAAGGCTTCCCGCTGGCCATCTGGGCGCGGGCGCTGGCCAAAACCGGTTCCGACCGGTTCCTGATCCGCAACAACACCACCGACGGAACGATCCGCATGGAGGGCCTCACGGAAGCGTTCCGGCTGCTTGCCGAAGGCAACGTCAGCCTGGATGCGATGCAGGTGACCGATCCTGAAATCCTCCACCAGTTCCCCGAGCCGCTGCCGGAGCCGGTGCCGACCGCCGAGGACGCCGCCGCGGCGGATTCCGAGGCCGGGGCGGGGCAGGAGTGAACGCGGGCCGCCGCGGGCTTTTCCGCGGTCTGGCCAGCTCTTATGGCCAGGACAACCCGTTTGCCCGGAACCGGAGCCCATCCTATCGTGCCGATCGTGAACGTTTCCCCGGACGAAAGTCTCTCCTTTCATAATGTTGCCGAGTTTGTCCCGGTCTCCGGCGGGGGCGTCGCGCTTCACCGGGTTCCGGCGGAGGTGCGGTGTCACCTTTCCGGGCTGGGGAAGTTCGCCGCGATCGAAGCCACCGGCGTGGAGATTCGCTTTGTGAGCCGGTCACCCGGCTTCCGGCTGGTTTTCGACGCCCGGCCCTCGGCGGTTCCCCGGCACGCGGCCCAGCCGCAGGAGGTGACCGTCTTCCGTGGGGATTTTTATCACTCCCGGCATCCCGTTCGCCATGGCGGGCGCAATGTGCTGAGCGTCTTTGATCCCGCCAATGAACTCGAAACCCGTTTCGCCGGGGTGGACGAAGCGAGCCTGCGGGGGCGTTTCTCGCCGGAGGTCTGGCGAATCTGTTTTGCGCGCAATGAAATCATCTTCCATGAACTCGACACCCTGCAAAGCCCGCGAAGGCCGCCGCGGGCGGAGGAAAGCCCCGCCCGCCGCTGGCTGGCCTACGGCTCCTCCATCACCCAGGGGGCGGATGCCTCCAGCCATCACCTCGCCTCCATTTACGGGGCGGCCCGGCAGCTGGGGGTCGATGTGCTCAACCTCGGGTTCGGCGGCTCCTGTCTTTGCGAACCGGCGATGGCCGATTACCTGACGGCGCGCGACGACTGGGAGCTGGCCCTTTTTGAACTCGGCGTCAACATGCGGTCCCGCTTTTCGCCGGAGGCCTTTGAATCCCGCGTGTCCGGGCTCCTGAACCTCGCCCGGCGGCGGCGCGGCACCCGGCCCGTGTTCGTCACCGGCATCTACCTCAACCGCGAGCATCGGCTCGTCGTCGGGAACGGGACGGACCCCGGCGGCGGCAGGCAGGCGGCGTTTACCCGGATCGTCCGGGAACGCGCTCTGGAAGCGGGTTTGCATTTCATCGACGCCCTGGAAATCCTCACCCGGTTCGACGGTTTGACGGCGGACCTGCTTCACCCCTCGGACTACGGCTATCAGGAAATGGCGTGGAACCTCGCCCGGCGGATGCAGCCGCATCTGGAGCCGGAAGAGGAGACCGCCGCAGCCGGGCGGCAAATTCGCAAGATAATGGTTTGAAAAAGATGGATTGCCCCTTTTGTTTCCAGGTCGTCATTCCAACCCTCCATCCCCCATGCATATGAACTCATTCCCATCCTCCCTCTTCTCTTCCCGCCGGCTGATCTCCCAACGGACGCCCCGCCGCCGGGCGCTGGAAATCGCCGCGCTCCTGCTCTTCCCCGCCCTTTCGCTTCAGGCCGTGGAGCGAACGTGGGACGGCGGCTCGGAGACCACCAGCAACTGGAACGCACCCGAAAACTGGGACGAAAACACCCTTCCCCAGTCGGGCGATTCGCTCTTCTTTGACGGGGGCACGCGGCTGACCTCCAGCAACAACCTGGGCAGCGGCACGCTCTTTAACGGCATCACCTTCCGGAGCACCGCCGGGGCGTTCACGTTTTCGGGCAATCCCGTCCAGCTTGGCGGCGATCTGGTCAATGAAAGCGCCAACCTGCAAACGATCGGCTTTACGGTCCGCCTCATGCAGGCCGACCTTGAGTTTGAGACGGTGGGGGACATCCTCCAGACCGGCATTATTTCCGATAACAACGAAGGGAACAATCTGATCAAGACCGGAGCCGGGAAATTGACGGTGACCAGCACCAACAGCAACTGGACCGGCGGCATTACGATCAAGGAAGGCACGGTCCGCTCCGAAGGGCATACCAGGAATCTCGGGACGGCCAGCGCACCCATTACGCTGGCGGGCGGCAATCTGGAGCTGGCGCATAACAACACCACCAATTTCGCCTATGCCAACCCGGTTTATGTGGAGGCGGACGGCACCATCACCTTTGACCGGATCACCGCCGGGAACGCCGGTACGCGCACGATGGGCGATGTGTTCATGGACGGCCATGAACTGACGATCGTCAAGGGAGCCAACATCACCAACGCGGCGACGCATGCCTTCGGTACGCTGAACCTTGCCGGGGACTCCACCCTCAACATCGCCACCGATACGAACGCCTCATTCATCGGAGTCCGCGACGGGGACGGCGGCCACGGGCTCACCAAGGAAGGAAGCGGCACCCTGGTCCTCACCGGTGCGAGCGCCCACGCCGGGGCGATCACCGTCGCTGGGGGAACCCTGCAACTCGGCAACGCGAGCAGCGGAGTCGGAGACATCATCAATGAGAGCCGGGTGGAAATCAACCGGACAACGGCCAGCGGGGCGTCGGTCCTGCTCTATGAAGGGATCATCTCCGGGGACGGATCGCTGACCAGAACCGGCGTCGGCAGGGTGGCGCTGACGGGAGATCATACCTATACCGGGGGCACCACCATTGAAGGCGGCGTCCTGGAACTTGGCAATATGGGGGCGACGGGCAGCGTGACCGGTAATATCGTCAATAATGGAACGCTCCGTATCAACCGGACCAATACCTACACCTATGACGGGGTGATTTCGGGTGCCGGTGCCGTGCAGGTCTACAATGGCCATCTGGTGCTGACCGGCTCCAACGTGAACACGGGGGATTATGGCGTTGCGAGTGCGGGTCGGCTCGAACTCGATTTTTCCGCAGCCGGCGCACCGGTTCAGAACATTGTCAACAGCGTCAGCAACAGTTCCGCAATGAGTCTGGCGGGCGGGGAGGTGATCCTGACCGGCGCGGCGGGAGAGGACAATGCCCAGCGCTTCAATGGCCTGACCAGTACGAGCGGCGGTGGCCGGCTGAGCGCCACGGCGGGAACCGGGGGAACGCTCAACGTTTCGCTCGGAGCCCTTTCCATTACCAACAGCGGGGCGGTTGCCATTGTCAAAAACAGCGCCACGACCCTGACCACCACCACCGCCGCGGATGTCGGTTCGGGCATCTACAGCGGACGCTATGTGATCAACGATGGGACGGGGTGGAACTGGGTTACCTCCACTGATATTGGCGGTGGCAATTACCGGCTGGAGGCTATGACCAGCTATGTGGACCTGCCTGCGACCGATGAGGGGACCGATCAAACGGAGGGGAATCCGGAGGGAAGCAACCATACCTACCTTGCCGGTAATGGTGACCTCCGGGGTGCTGTGAAATTTAATACTCTCAAGATTGATACGATCGGCGAGGATGGGGTTCTGGATCTTGGTGGAAATCAGGTTACCATCGGAACCGCAGTGGGTGCTCCGGCTTCCTCCCCGGGGGGAATTCTTTTTGTCGGTGCTGATGATTACGAAATTACCAACGGGAGCCTCAACCGCAATTCCGGAATCCCGCGTACCATCATCATTCAGCAGTACGGCGAAGGCGTACTGACCATCAGCGCCAGGATTCACAACGGGAGCCCCGTCGGGGCCTCCACAAGTTTCGTCAAAGCCGGAACCGGGGAACTGGTTCTCACGGGAGCCAACAGTTACGACGGTTCCACCCATCATCAGGAAGGCATCCTGACGATCGTCGATGCCGCCAATCTCGGTTCTGTCAGCAGGGATTTGTTCATTTACACAGGGGCGACCCTCCGGGCCGACGCCACCTTTTCGCTCAGCAACACCGCGGGGACAACACACAAGGCGGTGATCCTCAACGGGCACGATGCCCGCATTGACGTCACCGGCGAGCACGTTTTGACCCTCAACGGCACGGTCAGCGGCGGCTACGGCAGCCTGAACAAGACCGGCACCGGGACGCTCGTGCTCAACGGCAGCAATACCTACGGCGGAGAGACGCAGGTGAGCATGGGCACGCTGATCGTCAACAGTTCGCTGGCGTCCGCCTCCGGGGTTCATCTCGACGCGGACGGCGCGCTCGGCGGTTCCGGCTCGGTGGGCCGGATCACCGGCTCCGGGCGGATCAACCCGGGAAACAGTCCGGGGATTCTGAGCGCCGCGTCCGTCGATCACGCGGAGGGGCTCGATTACGCCTTCGAGTTCACCCTCGCCGGGAATCCGCTCTGGAACGACTCCGCCGCGAGCGGAAACGACGTCCTGCGGCTGACCGATCCGAACGTTCCGATCCTCGGCGCGGCCACGGTCAACAACGTCTTTGACCTCTATTTCTCCGACTACAACACCACGTATGTGGGGGGCCTCTTTACGGACCTCGACAGCAACTTCGAACCGCTCGTCGCCGATGCCACCTACCACTACTACATCCTCGATGAAGGCGGCTCCATCCTCTACAACGGGAATACCTACCGCGCGCTGGACGCGAGCCTTGTCCTCCGCAGCACCGTGCAGATCGCCTCGGCGGATTTCCTGGGCGGAACGATCAACGACGGGTGGGCGCAGCAGTTCGCCGTGGTCCCCGAACCGGGCACGTGGCTGCTGATCGGGGCCGGAGCGGGGATGCTGCTCCTTGCCAGAAGGCGGCGGATCGCCTGAAGCGTTCGCTCATCCCGAAGATCAAAAAGGCCGCCGTTTCCCTGAAACGGATTTGCGGAACGGCGGCGTTCCAACCCGCCCGGATACCCCGGCAACCCTTCTCTGTTCCTTATGAAAAACCGAATTCGCACGATAACCCTTTCCCTCATCGTGGTCGTGGCGACCGCCGTGCCGGGAGCCCTTGCCGCCACCAGTATTCTCGACCTCGGCGTCGCCGCGGACGGGCAGGCCGATGGGACCGAAGCCGTTCAGGCGGCGCTTGATTCCGGAAAGACCGATCTCTCCTTCCCTTCGGGCACCTATCTGCTCGGCCCGCTGACGCTTCCCGCGGACACCCGGATCACGTTTGATCCCCGCGCGCGGATCATCCCCAACGCGGAAAGGATCAACTACACGGAGGTGGTGGAGACCAAGGGGAAGAAGCGGAAGGTGCGCCGCAAGAAGCCGCTCTTTACCATCGCGGGCGACCGGGTGCGGCTCGAAGGGCTGCGCTACGATTACTCCGCCGGGGCGACGGAGAAAGACCCCGTCCCCGCCACCACGCTGGTGCATGCCGAGGGGGTGAGCGATCCGGTCGTCAGCGGTTTTCATACGGAGCGTTCCCTCCGGAAGGAAGGGCAGAAGGTCGGGCGGATCATCGTTTTCAACGCGAAGGATTGCCGGAATGTGGTGATGGAAAACAGCGGGGTGACGGGCGTCTCCCTCATGCTCTACGCGCTGCAATGCCGCAACGTGGTGGCCCGGGGCAACTGGATGATCGGCGGGGCGACGATGACGACGTTTGCCTTCGGCAGCGAAAGCCTCCGCCATCATGACAACTGGTCGCGCAATGTCGGCTACCAGTGCGTCTGGCGCGGCGGCTCCCCGGACCCCTCGCGCAAGGCCCCGAAGGTGCCGCACGGCACGGCCAATGTGGTGCACCGGGATGTGCAGCTTGAAGACGAAGCGTTCATCCCGCACACCCGCGGCATCTTCGATGTCAACGTCCAGAACAACTATGCGGAGTACGGCACTGTGCTGTGCTGGGGCAACAAGGGGCGGCAGGTTCTGGTGGACGGGAACATCGCGCGCTTCATGTGGGATTATTCCTACGGAAGCGAGGGGGATGAAAACGCGGTCTATTCCAACAACATCTCCGTCAACAGCGCGGTGGCCGGGATCATGAGCCTCTACTGGGGCGAGAAGCTGCTCATCACCGGCAATCTCGTGGTGGTGCGCCACGAACCGTTCCGCACGGACCTGACGCACCGCCCGCCATCGACCTACATGGGCCAGTTCATCCGGCTCCATCACGGGCCGCCCAACGACGAAGACAAGTATGGAAGCGGCAGCGCGCTGATCACGAACAATCTCTTCGTCAACGAACTGGCGGAGCGCCCCTCCGGGGTTTCGATCGAAGCGGGGCGGGATGTGACCTTCAGCGGCAACAAGATGATCAACGGGCTGCTGCGCAAATCCGACGAACTCGCCCGCGTGAAGGCGTCCCAGGCCGGGATGGACGCGGATGAATTTGCCTCGCTCAAGGCGGCGACTCCGGACGGCGAGGAGCCGATGACGATCCTGCGCCGCACGGGGGCGGACCTCAGCCGCCTCACCGTCATGGGCAACGAATTCATCACCCGGCAGCCGGGGGAAAAGCCGGTGGTGCTCGTCAACGGCTCGGTCTCCTCGGCGATCATCAAGAACAACGTTTTCCGCAAGGAAGAGACTTACCACCGGTTCACCGAGGCCGAGCGGGAGATGGAAAAGGGGCTGCCGCGCTTCATGCTCTTTTCCGAAGACGATTTCGACACGCGGGAACACACGAACGCCCGGCCCGCCACGGCGATCGGGATCGCGCCCTTCACGGCGATGATGGGGGTGGTTCAGGATAACTTCATCCTCGGGTGGAAAAACGCCATCACCGCGGAGAATACGGCGGAGAAGGGCCGGAGCGTTTTCATCGTCACCGGAAACACGACCGAAGGGGCGATCCAGGTGAGCGGCGACGAATCGCGGACGATCCGCAAGGTCGGGGGAAACCTTGAGGTTCCGGCTCTTCCGGCCCCGTGAGCCCGGAGCGCCCGGAGGGCTTGCAAGGGAAGGGAAAACCGCCGTGTTCAGGGGGTGGTCCCGGCTGGTTAGTCAAACTGGCCAGTGAGGGCCGATTGAGCAACCCGGGCCCCGGGCGGAAACTAGGGTGTGTTCATGAATTGAGAAAGATGGATGAAAAGACGAATTCTGAGACCAAAATCGGGCTTTCAGCCGCTTTCGGCAAATTCGTGAACACCCCCAAGGGAACGCCATGATTCTCCCGCGATCGTTTCTTATTCTGATCCCGCTGCTTTCGGGAGGTTGGTGTGGCGTGCGGGCGGCGGAAGCCACCGGCTGGGAGCAGGCTTCGCTCTTCCTTTTCAGGGAAGCCGGGGAGGCCTTCCGCAAAGGGAAGGGGATGGAACCACGCGAACGGAAGCTGGGCGAGGGGCTCTCGCTGCTCAACGCCCAGCCGCGCACCCGGGCGAATCTGGAACGGGCGCTCGATCTCTTCGCACAAGTGGCGGCGGAAAGGGCGGATGATGATTACGGGCTGATCGCGCGCCTTTCCGGGGCGCGCACACGGGAAATCCATCTCGTGCCGCAGGAGAAGGAGCGCGCGCGGGAAATCTACCGGGAACTGGTGGCGGTGAAGCCCGGTCATCCGGTCTGTGAACTGGCCGCCGCCCGGCTGGTCATACTGGAGCTTTACGAGGAGATGCCCCCCGAAGAACTCCGGGAGCGGGTGCGCGCGCTGGCCGTGCTGGGGGAGGAACTCCGGAGCCGCGAAGGGAAGGCGAACTTTCATTACACGCTGGGCATGGCACTGGTGGAAATGGAGGGCGATCCGGCGCTGGCGCTTCCCCATCTGCGGGCCGCGTTCGAACTGGGGATGCAGAACTGGCAGAGCGACGCGCGGCTGCTTGTTGCCCTCGGGGCGACGGCGGAGGCGCTCGGCGAGCGGGGACTGGCCCAAACGGCGTACGAACGCTTTGTGAAGACCTACCGGCGGGATCGCCGCACCTACGCCATCAAGGCGCGGCTGGAAGCCCTCCGCACGGAAGGGGGTGCGCCCCATGGGTGAGCGCATCGGCAACGTGCTAGCCGTCGCCTTTCTGGGGGTCTGCTTCCTTTTCGCCTCGGCGCGGATGATCCGCTCCGCCTGGCGTCCCGCCCCGGAGACCGGGGAGAAGGAGGTGACGCTCCGTTTCGCCCACTGGCAACTGGAGGACGGGGTGCGCGAGGCGCTCGACGAAATCGCCGCCGCTTACATGGAGGCGAACCCGGGCGTGAGCGTCCGGCAGGTGGCGATCCCGGAAAAGATTTTCCGCAACTGGCTGGTCACCCAGCTTGTCGGCGGCACGGCTCCCGACCTTATCGAACTCGGCAAGGGCCTCACCGATGAAATGCGGGCGCGCTACTTCTATCCGATCACCGAGATGGCGAACCGGCCCAACCCGCACAACGCCGGGACGGATCTGGAGGATGTCCCGCTGCGCGAAACCTATTTCGACGGGCTGGATTCGGGCTACTCCGCGAATCTCTTCCAGTATTACGGCCTGCCGCTCTCCGGCTTTACCAACCGGGTTTTCTTCAACCTCGACCTGTTGCGCGAGATCACCGGCGGCGAGACGCTCCCGGCCACGTATGAGGAGCTGATCGCGCTTTGCGACAAGGTGGACGTCTACGCGCAGGAGAAAAACCGCCCGGTCATCCCGATCGCCGGCTCCCGTTACAACGCGCCGATGCTGATGTCATCCCTTTTCGGCGGGCAGACGCAGAAGCTGACCGACCGGCTCATCCCGGACGGGCTGATCCCCTGGAGCATGCCCCGGATCGCCGCGGCGTACGGGAGCGGGTGGTCGCTCGATAGCCCGGAAATCCGCGCCGGGGCTGAAATCATGCGGGAAGTGGGCAAGCACATGCAGACCGGTTTCCTCCAGCTTCAGCGCGACGACGCGACGTTCTATTTCGTTCAGGGGCGCGCCCTCATGATCGTTTCCGGAAGCTGGGATTCCTCCAGCATCAGCACGCAGGCCCCCTTCCGCATCGGCGTGGGGCGCATCCCGGTGCCCGAACCGGGGAAGGGGCGCTTCGGTGCGTTCACCCGGGGGAAAGTGAGCGAGGCGGGGCAGCAGGCGAGCGTTCTCTTCGGCGTATCGCGGACTTCGAAGCATCCCGAGGTGGCGCTTGATTTTCTCGCCTTCATGGCGAGCAAACGGATGAACCAGGCGTTCACGAACCGGAGTGGCTGGGCGCCCTCCGTGGTCGGCGTGGAGCCCGGGGAACTCGCCCGGCAGTTCATGCCGGAACCCGAGGGGACGATCCAGGGGTTCTCCCTGCTCCTGAGCAACGCGCCCGATCTTTCGCGTCTGGTCAACAACGAGTTTCACCGGCTCTTTCGCATCGGCGGCTCCAGCGAAGAGTTCCTCGAAGCGATCCGGCCCGGCTACGCGGCGGCGCTTCGTTCGGACCTCGCCCGCACGATCCGCAACATGAACGCGACCCGGCAGCGGCTCGATACCGTGCTGGGAGCCACCGCCGTGCTGGCGCTGCGGGAGGGGGCCGGCGGGCCGGCCCGCCGCCGCCTCTTCCTGCTGATGGAAAGCGCCACCGACACCGACCGCCACCAGGCGCTCAACGAGCTGCTGGCCCGGCGAATGAACCCCACCTCCGATGCGGAAGAAAATTAGCTGGCGCAAAGCGCTCCACGAATGGCGGCTCTACCTCTTCGTGCTGCCCTCCCTGCTGCTCATCGGCACGTTCGCCTATTTCCCGGCGGCGAGCGCGGTCTATCACAGCTTTTTCCAGTGGAATGGCGGCGAGAGCAAGGAATTCGTCGGGCTGGCGAACTTTTCCCGCGCCCTCACCGATGATGTCTTCCTCGCGTCGTTTGCGACGATCGCCATCCTGGTGGTGGCCAACGGGTTCAAGATGATCCCTTCGGTCTTTCTCGCGGTGCTCATTCACCGGCTCAAAAGCGACCGCTCGCAGTACTGGTACCGGGTGCTGGTGGTGCTGCCGATGGTGGTGCCCGGGCTGGTCACCCTTTTCATCTGGAAGTTTTTCTTTGACCCGAACATCGGCGTGCTCAACCGGGTGCTCGATGCCACGGGGCTCAAGACCGTGCTGGTCCTCGCCGACGGCATGTTCGGCTGGGACGTGTTTCACGAGGGGGTGCCGATCTCGTGGCTCGGGGAGCCCGCGCTCATCATCCCCTCGCTCATCATCTGGGGCTTTCCGTGGATCGGCTCCGTGGGCGTGCTGATTTTTCTCGCCGGGCTGCAATCCATCGGCAGCGATGTCTACGAGGCCGCCGAGATCGACGGGGCGGGCACGTTCCGCCGGTTCCTGCACATCGAACTGCCGCTCATCATGACGCAGATCCGCCTGAGCCTTGTCCTGATGGTGATCGGCACGCTTCAGGGCTACGGGCTGCAATTCCTGCTGCTCGGGGAGAACGGCGGGCCGGGCGGGCGCGGCATGGTGCCGGGGCTCTGGATGTTCAACCGGGCGTTTGTCGCCGGGGAATTCGGCTACGCGTGCGCGCTCGGGCTCTTCCTCTTTGTCTTCATCCTGATCCTCACCCTCATCAACAACAAATACGTTCGCGTGGAAAAATGAATACTCCCAGACAGGGCGTGGCGGCCATTTTCGGCGGAGACCGGCTTAAACACTGGATCATCCTGCTCATCCTTGCCGTGGAGCTGCTCCCCTTCTACATGATGGTGCAGATCAGCGTGAAGGATAACCGGATGTTTCTGGCCAATCCGTGGCTGCCGGGCGCGCCGGGGCTCTGGCATTGGGATAATTTCCTCTACGCCTTCGGGGTGATCGTCCCGTACGTCGCCAACACCGTCTTCGTCGCCACGCTGGCGACGGCGTGCGGGCTCTTCTTCGCCCTGCTCGGCGCGTATTTCTTCGCGCGCTACGAGATGCCGCTGGGCCGGGTGCTCTGGGCGGCGTTCCTGCTCCTGATGCTCCTGCCCGGCGTGGCGAACATCGTGCCGCTCTTTGCGCTGCTCAAGGAGATGCGCCTGCTCAACACCCTCTGGGCGCTGATCATCATCGGCATGGCGGGCATGCAGGTCTTCGCCATTTACGTGCTCAGGAATTTCATCGAGGAGATCCCCTCCAGCCTCTTCGAGGCGGCGGAGATGGACGGCGCGAGCCATTTCCAGCAGCTCGTGCGCATCGTCATCCCGTTGAGCGGACCGATCATCGGCACGCTCGCCATCCTGAAATTCCTCGGGGCGTGGAACGACTTTCTCATGCCGCTCATCGTCCTGCGCGATCCCGAGCTTTTCACCATCGGCGTCGGGCTCATCTACCTTGACGGGGAGTACGTCAAGCACTGGGGCCGGATCATGGCGGCGTTTCTCGTCGCCAGCCTGCCGCTCATCATCACCTTCCTCCTGGCCATGAAGCTCTTCGTGCGCGGGCTATCGAGCGGAGCCGTCAAGGGATAAACCTCTTTTTTTACCATGAATGAATTAATCGTTGAACCCGTTACCGCCCCCTCTCCCGCCCCGCCCCTGCGTATCCGGGGGCTCATCGCCGCCCCGTTCACGGCGATGCATCCCGATGGCTCCCTCCACCCCGAACGGGTCGCCGAACAGGCGGCCCGCCTGAAGGCGGACGGCGTATCGGGGGCCTTCATCTGCGGAACCACCGGCGAAGGGCTCTCCCTGACGATGGAGGAAAGGATGGCGCTCGCCGAGGCGTGGGCTCCCTTTTCGGGAGAGCTCAAGGTCATCGTACACACGGGGCATGTCTGTGTGAAGGAGGCGATGACGCTCGCGCGCCACGCCAACGGGCTTCCCGTCCATGCCACCGCCGCCATGGCTCCCTGCTTCTTCCGGCCCTCGTCGCTTCAGGCGCTGGTGCGCTACTGCGAAGCGGTGGCGGGGGCCGCGCCGGACCGCCCTTTTTATTACTACCACATTCCTTCCATGACGGGGGTGAACTTCGCCATCGCCGATTTCCTGCGCGAAGCCGAAGGGCGCATCCCGAATCTCGCCGGGGTGAAGTTCACTTATGAAAACCTGATGGATTTCGCCGAGGCGCGGACGGCGGCCAACGGGCGATACGATCTGCTCTTCGGGCGCGACGAAATCCTGCTCAGTTCCCTCGCGCTCGGCACGGAGGGGGCCGTCGGGAGCACCTACAACTACGCCGGGCCGATCTACCTGGAACTGATGCAGGCGTTCCGGGAAGGGGATCTGGAGCGGGCTCAGGCGATGCAGGCGCTGGCCAACCGGGTCATTTCGCTGATGATCCGCTTCGGGGGGCTCAACGCGAACAAGGCGATCATGTCGCTGATCGGGCTGGACTGCGGGCCGGTGCGGCTGCCCCTGGAGACGCTCACCCCGGAGGCGACCGCCTCCCTGCGCGCGGGGCTGGAGAAAATCGGCTTCTTTGAAGCCGTCAACGAATTGCGCGGAAAGAACGGCTGATCTCCGCGGAGAAACGCAAACGCCTTCTTCCGGCCCGGGTTGGGACCGGAAGAAGGCGGCAAGTCGCGGAGGCCGGGATGACGGCGCGGGATTACGGCGTCTCTTCGGAAACGGGAGCGGGCGGTACCTTGCCGTTGAGCACCCGGTTCACGGCGTTGAGGTAGGCGCGCGCGCTCGCTTCGATCACGTCCGTGCTGGCTCCCTTGCCGGTGACCAGACGGCCATCGCCGAAGTCGGCCTTGATCGTCACTTCGCCCAGCGCATCCTTCCCCTGCGTGACGGCCTGCACGTGGTACTCCACCAGATGCCCCCGCTGGTTGAGGATGCGGTCGATCGCCTTCATCGCGGCGTCCACCGCGCCGTTGCCGGGGCTGGAATCCTGCAATTTTTCCCCGCCGCGACTGAGCCGGACGGTGGCGGTCGGGATGGTGGAACTGCCGCTGGCGACATGGATGTAGTCGAGCGTGTACCCTTCGTTGTTGACCATCGAGTCGTCCACCAGCACGGCCAGATCGTCATCGTAGACAAATTTCTTCTTGTCGCCGATTTCCTTGAAGCGCGCGAAGACGTTTTCGATCTCGCTCTCGCTCAGCCGGTAGCCCAGGTGTTCGAGCCGCTTGATCATGGCGTGGCGGCCGCTGTGTTTGGTGAGCGGCAGTTCCGTGCCGCCCCAGCCGACCTCTTCCGGGTCCATGATCTCGTAGGTTTCCCGTTTTTTGAGGATGCCGTCCTGGTGAATCCCGGAGCTGTGGGCGAAGGCGTTCTCGCCGACGATCGCCTTCGAGCGCTGCACGATCAGCCCGCTCATGCGGCTGATGAGGCGCGAGGTCTTGAGGATCTCCCGGGTGTTCACGCCGGTGGAGATGCCGCCGAAGTAGTCGCCCCGCGTTTTGATCGCCATGACGACCTCTTCGAGCGCGGCGTTTCCGGCGCGTTCGCCGATGCCGTTGATCGTCCCCTCCACCTGCCGCGCCCCGGCGGCGATGGCCGCCAGCGAGTTCGCCACGGCCAGCCCCAGATCGTTGTGGCAATGGACGCTGATGATCGCGTCGTCAATGTTGCGCACGTTTTCCTTCAGGTAGCGGATGAGCGCCGCGTACTGTTCGGGCACGGCGAAGCCGACGGTGTCGGGGATGTTGACCGTCGTCGCCCCGGCCTCGATCGCCGCTTCCACCACGCGGGCCAGAAACTCCGGCTCCGTGCGCGAGGCGTCCTCGGGCGAGAACTCGATATCCTTCACCATGGTGCGGGCGCGCTTGACCCCCTCCACGGCGAGGCGGACGATCTCGTCGTTGGCCTTGCGCAGCTTGAATTCGCGATGGATTTTCGACGTGGCCAGAAAGATGTGGATGCGTCCGCGATCCCCGGCGGCCTTGACGGCGGCTCCGGCGGCGTCGATATCCTTGGCCACGCACCGGGCAAGCCCGCAGATGACCGGGCCGCGAACCGTCTCCGCGATCTGGCTGACGGCCTGAAAATCGCCGTCGCTGATCACCGGGAACCCGGCTTCGATCACGTCCACGTTGAGCTTGGCCAGTTGCCGGGCCACTTCCATTTTTTCCCGCAGGTTCATCGACGCGCCGGGGCATTGTTCGCCGTCCCGCAACGTCGTATCAAAGATGATGACTTTGTCTGACATGAATAAAACTCTCCTGGTGGATCGATAGTAGAAAAAACTTCCGGGCTTCAGACGCCTCCACCGGGAGCGAATGTCGCCGACTTTCTGCGATGAACGGCTCCAGCAGGCGGCCTCCGTCGCGGCCCTGCAAAAATCAGAGCGGAACGGATTTCACCCGTGGAGCGGGGTAAGTCGGCGTGAGAGCAGATGAGCCATCAGAGTATGCCCAAAATACGGAATGAAACCCCGTTGGCAATGGAAAAATCAGGAAAACCGGGGAGAGGTTATTCCGTGTACCCGAGTTTCCGGAGGACTTTCAGGAACGGTTCGGGAGGCCTCAACAGCCCCGGCCCCGCAGCGGCGGCATACCGGTAGGTGCGCGCGTGCCATCCGTCCGCGTAGTAGAGCGGGCGGCGGGTTTCCGCGTCGATCAGCGCGAGGCGGATGCCTCCCTTGCCCAGCTCCAGCGGAAACGGGGGGATCTCCGCGTTCCCGGAGGCGGTTTCCCCGCCGCGGGACGACATGAAAAACACCCGGACGCGCCGCCCCTCGTAGCTCCGGGTGCCGCGGTAGTTTTCCGGAGTCACCCAGTCGAGCCCCTGAAAATCGGAGGTTTCAAAGCGAAAATAATCGGGCGGCGGGACTTCGCCGAATTCCACCGCCACCACTTCCTGCGACCCTTGCACACGCATCGCCTCCAGCGAACCGGCGATCCAGCGTTCCTCCTCCGCCCCCGAGCCGAAGACGGTGATGGCATGGACGAGGGTTCCATCCCGGGTCACCCGCTGCTGCGTGGGCCGGTAACGGGCGAAGCGCGAGGGCGGGCGACCCTCTTCCGGGGTCGGGTAGTGATAGATCACCGTCCAGGCGGAGCGCTCCGGCATCCGGGCGATGATCGGGCCCGGCGGCAGTTCTTCGCCGGGGGCGGGGGCGAGCGGCAGGAGGCACAGGAAGAGCAGCAGCAGCCGTGTCGGAAAGGGGGCGGATCGGGTCATCATCGCAATCTGTGGAAAAAAGGAGCGGTTTTCAATCGGTCACCACTTCCATCTGCCGGGAGAGGACTTCGCCGGTGATCCGGTCGATGGCGAGATGCACCCAGACGCGCCGTTCTCCCTTGACGATAAAATCGCTCAACCGGCTGCCGCTGCGGCCATACATCCCCGTCTGCACCACCAGATCAATGAGCAGGTTCCACGTCCGCACGTCCCCGGAATCCGCCAGGGCGCGGATGACGCTTTCGCGCCGACGCTTGATCGCCTCGTCCGCCGCGACGGAAAAGACCGGGGCATCGAGCGCGGAACTGTAGCCGCTGTAGGCCAGCGCGCCGTCGATCGGGGCGATGTCGTAGCGGTTGATCCCGGTGGTGATCTTCGCATTGGCGTCGGAAACAAACCGGCCCACCAGCTCGGCGCGGTTGCGCAGCGGGCCGCGCGCCGGGAGATCGCCGATCGTCGTCGTGGTATCGGCGGTCCAGCGCACGAGCGCTTCCGCCGCCGCCACGGCTTCATCCTCATCCAGGGCGGTCCCTTCCGCCTTGGACGCGCCGTGGATCAGGGCGGCGAGGACTTTCGGCTGCCGCGTGTTGAGGTTGACGCGCCCGGCCACCAGCGGCATCTCCCCGGCGGGGACTTCCTCCGGTTCACGCAGGCAGAAGGCGTCCAGAAGCGCGGCGTCCCCGCTTTCCGGCGAGAAAAAGTTCAGCGATTTCCACGCGACGTCCCGGAAGGCGTACCCCATCTCCGCCACGGAATGGAAAGGCCGGTTGAGGATCACCGGGCGGCTCGGGAAATTCCCGGTCCGCAGCGGGAGACCGTCGCCGGTGGCGGTCCGGTAATCGCCGCCGTCCGCCCGGCGGAGCACGCCGTCGGGATCGGTGTAGTAGAACTTGCCGCCGGGGATCGCGCTCGTCTGCGAGCCGGAGCGGAGGTTGACCGAGAGGTCGGCGAGGTTCTGCCGGGCGACGTCGCCGCCGAAGAAGCGCCAGCCGGATGCCTTGGGCACGGAGCCCTGCCGGTCGCCATCCAGGCGGTAGGAGACCCCCGCCTCGGAAATCCCGTCCGGCCCGAGCGTCCGCCCCTGCGGGTAGTAATAGATCGGCACCTGCGCCTGGGCGTTGCCCTCCGGCCGGACGATCCCGGCGGGCTCCTCTCCCACCCAGTGGGCCGGGGAAACGTTCATCGACGCCATGCCCCAGCGCGCCGTCCGGGGGTCCGCCCGGAAGAGGGAGCGGAACCCGCGGTTGAGCGGGATTCCGGGGACCGCCGGGTCCACATCCACCGTCGAGTAACGGACGGAGTTGAGTGAGAGGTAGTCAATCACATCGTAGGTCAGGTAATCCGGGCCCTCCGGGTAGGGATTGCGGTATTGCAGCCGCATCGCCGCCGTGCTGCCGCCGACGGTTCCGCTGGAGAGGAAGTGGGCGCCGAACTGCCCCTGGTCCTTCCCTGCCGCCGGGTGAACGGAGCCGACGGGGCCGGTCCACGCCATCCCGGCGTAGAACCCGATGGCCGTGGAGGAAGCGCCGACTTCGTTGTTTTCCGCCGGGCGGGCGCTCAGGTCGAGCTGCCCCGCGGGATCGGCGGAGGCGTTGCTGCCCGAGGGATAGTCGAGGGATTGCAGCCGCACCGGTTCGCTGAAGGTGGTGGCCGCCGAGTCGAAGCGGACCCAGTTGACCGCCGGGCTGAGGGTGATATTCGGGTATTCCAGCCAACCGCCCGCCGCGGGAAATCGATCAACGACGCGGATCTGCTCGTTTCCGTCGAGTGCGCCACCGCCCCACCAGTCGCTCTTGACCAGCGGCCGGTTCATCAGCACGGGATCGCCTTCCGCGTCGTTCTCCAGCGTGCCGACCCGCCCCATCTGGATCTGGAAATGCCGGGGCACCCCCGGCGGGTTGACGCGGGAATCGGGCAGGTGCGGGTTCCAGAGGATCGGCTGGATGAGCACGGCGGACTCGTAAGGCTGCGCGTTGGCTCCGGCTTGCGGCGGGGTGGGCGGTTGCATGGCGGGGTCGATCTCCGCGAGGTCGATCAGGCCGAGCCGGTACCAGGCCGTCATCGTCCCGTAAAGGTAAGGGAGATTCTCCACGCCGCAGGTGATGCGGGCCGGCGGCGCGTCGGGGTCTCCGGTGGGAGTGGTTCCGGCGGCGGTGTGGATGCGCGTCGGGTAGCTGTCCGCATCGTACTGGTCGATCAGGTTGGCCCCGATGGCGATGATTTGCAGGTCGATGTACCCGTCGCGCCCCGTGTCCTTGCTGGTGGTGTACCGGGCGGGAGAACCCTGGCCGTCATTGCCGCCATGCTGTTTGCCGAGCGAGCCGCATTCGATGGCGGCCTTGAGGGTTTCAAAGAAATCGGGCGCGCGACCGGTGGCGATTTCATCCGGGAGGAGGATACGCGATGCCGTGGCCGTGCCCTCGGGCGAGGTGTAGTTCCAGCGGAGTTTCGAGGCGTCCCAGACGAGCCCGAAATACGCAAGAATCTTGTCCCCCAGATCGGCGGGGATTGCCTGCCCCGCGCGCAGGCGCGCCTCCGCCTCGCCCGGAAGCGCCAGCCGCGCGAGGGGAAAACGGCTCCGGAACGCCGGTGCGCCCGACGCCGTGCGGGCCGCCGCCAGAAACGGGTTGATGCGGTCCTGCAATGCTCCCTCGGGATCGTAACTGTCATTCCCGCCATACCCGGCGGAGACGCCGGTCGTGGTCCTGACCTCCGAGGAGGTGTTGCGCTGGCGGGTCGGCTCCGGGCGGAAGGAGGGGGCTTCCGGGGTGCGGGTGTGGGTGCCCAGGTATTGCAGGAGGTCCTGATCCATCCCGGTGGCCCGCTGGAAGTGAAGGAGCATCTGGCGGCTCACGAAGCGTTGATCGGTCCGGTCTCCCGCAAGGGGGACGGGGACGTCCCCGGCATCGGAGCCGGTGAGCAGGTGCTGCGCGTACCGTTCCAGCGCGGCGGCGTCGAAGGCGTAGGAACCGAGGGTGCCGGTTGGCCCGGCGGTGGCGAAGTTGCGCCAGCCCACGAGATTCGCCTGATCGCCCGCGGTAAAGCCGATCATCGAGAGATCGGCGAAGCCGGGGGAGCCCTTGAGGGCGACGGGGCTCAACCCCGCCGTCAGATGGTTCTCCAGCCCGGGGGGGTAGCCGACGGCATTGGCATCAAGGAGCCCCCCTTCGTCGTAAATGGCGTAGGCGTAGCGGCCGATCACGGCCGGGCCCGGCTCCTGAATCGCCGCCGGCCCCGATTTCGTGATCATCACCCAGTCCGGCGCGACGAAGTCGGCCACGGGCGTGGTGTCGATGGCGGCGCTGCCCGGCTGCGCCCGGGAGAGCAGGTAATGGGCGTTCCAGCGGGCCCGGCTCACCGAGCGTCCGTTGGCCGAGGGGTCATCCGCGGAATTCACCGCCGAAGCCGCCGCCCGCACGAACCCGCGCGCCGCCAGCGGATCGTTGCGCACGCTGCGCCGGATCAGGTTCGGCATCGGGTCTTCGATCGGGTCGGTGGGCGAGGCCGCCCCGCTGCGGGCGGGGAGCATGTTCACCGGCTCCAGCGGCGGGTAGAAGGTGCGGTCGCCGACGGTGACCGGATCGGACCCGGCCCGGATCTCCTCCTTGAGATCGCCGACGATCACCTCCAGCACGCTCCGGGCGAGGATGTCGGCCTTCGCCTGGTGCGCGCTCGCGTCCGAGATCTGCCGGTTGAGCATCGCGCGGGAGAAAAAGGCGAGCACCAGCCCCACGAGCAGCACCAGAAAGGCGAGCACGAGGATCAGCGCCGCCGCGCGGGAGCGGCGGCCGGAAGCGGGCGGGCGGGCAAAGGGCGTCGGCGTCATGGATCGCTCTCCAGGGGGAAATGCCGTTCGTAAACGCGGATCGCCGCGGCGGCCTCGGCGGGGATGCCGACTTCCGCCGCGAACCCGGCGCGGGTGACGATGGCGTTCCAGACCCCCGCCACCCCGGCCACCCGCCCGTCCGAATCCGCCACGGCATCGGGCAGGGCATTGGCGAGCGGGGCGTAATCGGAGACGAGCC